>Ga0114978_10000193_pt1 | contig 50997 bp, 46 predicted proteins | sample S_140212_EF_Meta_FD_87027 | JGI IMG/M metagenome (GOLD analysis project Ga0114978, IMG submission 87027) | Freshwater microbial communities from Lake Simoncouche, Canada to study carbon cycling - S_140212_EF_MetaG | ecosystem: Environmental > Aquatic > Freshwater > Lake | place: Lake...
GCGCCCATCGCTGGCAATCAACTGCACATCGGTTCCCAAATCGGCGTGGCTGACCGAAACGCCGGTGACGCGCAAGCGCTCGCCAATCAGCTCTGCCGAGTCGCTGCCGCGCGCGCCAGCGGCTTGCCGTATTTCTTGCAGGTAACCGTCGGTAAGAATGGGGAAAACCAGGGGATTTTTCTCTATAGTTTCGTTAAACAGCACCCCCGCAGCAATGAACGCGACCACGCCAATCAAGGGCCATCGGCTCTGAAAGTAGCGACTGGCGTAACTGGCGTACAGAGTGGCGTAAAGCGCAAACGGTGCGGCCCAAAAATAGCCGGATGGACCGTAATTCAACGCGCCACTGGCGATGAAAACAAAACACACACACAAAAGTGCCGTAGCGAGGCGCGACGGCGGCGGGGGCTTGGCTGCGACAGACATGATTTCACACTCCTTGGACGGGTTGGGGCTTTTGTTGATCGGGCAATGGTTGCGTCAGCTCTATTGGGCGGCGGCGTCCATTTGTTGCTTGCGCGCCTCCAGCTGCGCGTTCGCCTGCTCTAGCTGCTGCCGGGCCGCGTCCAACTGCTGCTGCGCCGCTTGTGCTTGCTGGGCTTGCAGCTTGGCGGCGGCAGCGGCGGTGGCGGCGGTGGCGGCGGTTTCTAGGCCGCAGGCACACAAACTCAGCGCCAAGGAGAGTGCCGCAAGCCAAACGCGCCATGTGCTGGCGGCTGTGGCGGTGGCGGTGGGTTTGGCAAACAGGCAAAACAGCAAGCGCACCAGATAGCGCTGCAAATCCACGCCGGTGTAGCCGCCGTCGCGCATGGCGTCGTGCAGCTGGGCAATGTGGCGCGCGGCGCTCTCGTCCACGGCGATTTGGTCTTGCTGCGCCCGCGATTCGTAGCCAGCCAAACAAAGGTACGAATCTAGGTGCGCGTCAAAGTCGGCCAGCTTGTGGCACAGCGCGGGCGTGCGGCCGTCGCGCGTGTGCAGGTGCATATGCTCGAAGTCGCTAATGAGCAGGTAGTCGGGCAGCTCGGCGTCTGAGAGGCCCGGCAGGTAGTCGATGGCTTGTTGGTAAGCCACATCAAGCTTCTCGCCGCGCGACTTCATCTCTATGAGCAGCTTGCCGGGATAAAAGCCGTCAATGCGCCCGCGCCGGCCGTCGAGCTTTTTGACGCGCTGCTCAAAACTCACCAGGCGCTTGTTGGAAAAACCAAACACATCGCACAAGCCACGGATGAAGTTTTGCGCCTCACCCAGCTCGTAATGGGCGTTGGCAAATTCTTTAGAAAAGTGGTGGGCTCGGTGGCGGATTTCGGCAGCATTGCGCGTGACAGGCATTCGGCTAATTTGTTTAAATTAAAAATAATCATTATCTATTTAAAACTTTAATTTGCAGGGAAAGAAAGCTGCGTTTTTATGCAAATTTCCAGCCAAAAAAAGACCGTTGCGCGTGCGAAATGACCACTTATGCGCGCTCAAAAAACGGATTCAACTAAATCGTTTGAAAAAACTGAATATCATGGATACTTGCTCTGATTTCGCGAATCCCTAACCACAAGAATTTCTATGTTGGATCTTCACCCGAATGACGACTATTGCAGTGCACAAAAATGCAGCGCTCGCGCCGGAGCAGCCCATGCTGTTTGACCACTGCGCGCAGTGCCAGCGCTGCTGCCACGTGGACCCCGGCTTTCCACCGTTAGAGGTGACGCTTACCAAGCAAGAGAAGAAAGGCCTGGGCAGCGTGTGCATAGAAAACAGCTGCGAACACCTGGGCGACACGGGCTGCACGCTTGGCGAGACCAAACCGTTTAGCTGCAAGCTGTATCCGCTGGCCTTCGATCCGAAAACCAAGGCGTTTTTCTTTGACACCGATTGCCCTTTGATGCCGGCCTACCAAAACCAGTTGCAAGACCCGGCCAGCGAGGCGTCAAACCATCTCAGGCAAATGAGCGAGGGCATAGACGCCCTGGCCGCGACCGACCCCTTCTTTTTGCGTGCGAACTACCGCATTGATTCCTACTATTTTGATCTAGCGCCCCTGTGGCACGATGAGGAAGCCAAGAAAGGACGGGCATGAGCAGCGACTTTTATTCTCAAGGCGCTGACGCACACGCCCAACACAGCGCCGGCTGGGCGCACACATCGGGCGCAGCACCGGAGCAAGGGCTTCAATACCAAAGCTGGAACGCAGACAACCTGTGCGTAGAGAGTTTTCATGAGGAAACCCGCTACTTCACCAGCCGCTGGGACGCGCTGTGCCCCTATATCGACGTGACGCCAGAAATGCTGGAGACTGCGCACAAGCCCTTTCTTGTCTATGCCTTGCCGCCCGAGGGCCCCTACGGCGTGCCAATCAATGACAAATATGGCCTGGTGCACGCGGGCTCTGAGGCGTTTTGGCAAGACGAGCGCCGCACGCGCAAGTTCAAGGACCTGGACAGGCTCAACAAGCATTTCAGCGTGACCGAGCAGCTGATTGCGGGCAAAGACGTGACCGCAGACATGATTTTTGCGTTGGGCAGCGAGCACTTTGACGCCTACGAGATTCACGCCCAAGAGATTGAGGGTTTTGTGGACTATGTGCGCCACCTTGATGTGCTGTTGCTGCAAGTGCAAGCCGACAACGGCGACCTGGTGCTGACCGACGTGTCGATCATCCTGCCCGAGCGCGACCAGGTGTATGGCAGCTTTTGCCAGTGGAACACCGACTACAAAAACCGCTCGCCCGGCATTTACGCCTGCCTGCTGGCCGCGCGCTGGACGGCCAAGCACGGCTACAAGTACTACAACCTGGGCCCCGTGGGCGACTACGGCTACAAATCGCTGTTTGTGACTGATTTAGAGCCCATTTACGGCCTGGCGCTGACCGATCCGAAGGACCCGCTGGCCCTAGACCTCACCTCGCCCCTGCACACCGATTTCAAACCTTCGGAATGGAACCAGATTTACCGCACAGCGGCAGATTGAGGCGCAGGCGCCAGCGCCCTTAATCGAAGGTGTGGATGGCGCCGAAATTGATGTCGTAGTCCATCATCAGCTCTTCGCCATTTTTGATGGCCCGCAGGGTGATGAGCTGGCCGTTTTTCTTGTAAACGACGTTGGGTGTTTTGGAATGGTTCAGGTAAACCGCCATGTTCATCGAGTTCAGGCCTATGCTGGGTACGAAGACGTGGTCCTCGTCGTAATAGCAAAACATCTCGATTTCCTTGCGCACGCCGCGCGGCAGGGCCTTGATTTCCTTGTGGGTGTAAGCGATTTCGTCAAACTTCAGGCGCGAGCGCATGGGGTTGACGTCCTTGGGTATGGCACGTACGGCAAAAACACCAATTCCGTGCACCGGTGACACGCCCAAGTGGCAGTAAACCTCTTGGTCTAGGTGTTCGAAGAGTTTTTTCTTGGATATGGGCATGGAATGTGGCATAAAGAGGTATCGGGGGCGAAAAGCCGCTTTTGAGGGGCAAAGTGATGGTACACCGAGCCAAGGCCTGCGAGCCGACGCCGAGTGGCCCAGCGGACATGGTTAGAAAGCGAGAGATGAAAAAACTGTTTACCAATGACTACATCATTCTGGACAATTACCTGAGCGAGGAGGTGTGCCAGCGTTGGGAAAAGAAAATCTTCAGTCGCCTGGATATATTTGGCGCCGATGTGGAGCCGGCCTACGGGCAAATGGCAGCCTATTACGGAATGATTGAGGCGGGGCTCAATGAGAGTTATTACCGCTTTGCCGAAAAACACAACAAATACCTACTCAAGGAATTTCCCGAAGTCGCTGGCGTCATTGCCGACGCCGGGCGCCTGATTCTGAGTCACTCAGGTCTCAAACCAGACGCCCTGCCGGTGGTGCCGCGCGACAAGAAGTATTTTCAGATTGGCGGCTTTAACCTGCAGTTGCAAACTTGGGATTTGTACAACATCCACACCGATACGGAGGGGTTGCTGCAATACCCGGCCAGTATCTTTGAGGAAAAAACCCGGGCATATTCCTGCGTGGTTTCCGTCAAACGCACGGCCCAGCACACCAACGAACGGGGCGGCGACCTCGATATCTGGCACCAGCGGGTGCTGGCCCACGAGTTAGACGGCTTTTACAAGCGGGACGGATATTCAGCCCGCTCCAACAAACTGCGCGAAAAAGTGCCCTACAACGTGGGCAATATGGTGCTGTTCGACAGCTTTATGCCGCACGTGGTGATTCCATTCAAAATAAAGAAGAAAGACGACCGGCGCATTTCTTTTGTGGTGCACTTCAATTACCGCAAACACACCGAGCGCAACCCGTTTGCGCACCTGGAATATTGGTACTAAATTGGAACTAGGCAGGTTTTAAAAGGGCCACCCTGCCCCTCGTTTTAAATCTCTAGGCGGCGCAGACCGGTGGCGCCCTGTGCGTCAAAGGTTTTTTCCACGATGTCGGCGCCCTGAGCGCGCACCTGTACCACGCTGCTGGCGCGGGTGCCGTAGTCGGGCGTCTGGATAAAGATGGCCGAGAGCGCGCGCTCCAACGCAAGGGGAACCCCGGTGGCCGGCAGATCAGCGTCTGGCGCCGGCGTGCGATGGTCCAGCAAGGCCAGCAGTTGTTCGGAGTCGGGCCCTGGCTCAGAAAGGCGGGTTTGGGTGTGCAAGGCCTGGGTGAGCCGGCGCAGCTTGGGCCACGGTGTGTTAAAGCCCGCGTTGGACACTGCGCCAATGCCAGGTGCAAGCGCCAGGGTGCGACCACTGTGGCTCTCGAAGCCCAGCAGCGCCGTGCCGTCAAACAGCAAGAGATTGAAGGCGTTGAAGGCGCCAGCGCGGGACTGCAGGCGCTCCAAAAAGTCGGCAGCGCTGCTGCCAGACTGCAAAAAATCGGGCACCAGTGTGCCGCGTGTGGGCGCGTCCTTCGACCCCAAGGTGGGTTCGCGAAAGTTGGTGATGGCGGCGAATCGGATTTGGCTGCCTACGCCGCGCCCTCGTCCCAGCCCCAGCCAAGTACCGCCGGCCTGCGCATCTTTTCCAGCGACCACCTGAGCGCAGGGCCAGGCGTGCAGCGCCAGCGCGGGGCGGGCATACAACTCGTCGCGGTTGGCCAGCACCAGCAGCGGCAACGCGCCACCGGGCTGCCAGTTCCAGGCAATCAGGCACATGGCGGCAAGCGCAGCGCGCGCAACATTTGCCCGGCCTGATACAAGGCAGTAATCGTCTTAAAAGTTAAGCGCGCGCTTGTCCACTGCCAAAGCAGCTTCCTTGGTCGCCTCGGACAGCGACGGGTGCGCATGGCAGATGCGGGCAATGTCTTCCGCGCTTGCACGAAACTCCATGGCCACCACGGCCTCGGCAATCAGTTCGCTGGCCTGGGGCCCTACGATGTGCACGCCCAAGATCTCGTCAGTGGTGGCGTCGGCCAAGACCTTCACCATGCCCGTGGTGTCGCCCAGGGCCCGGGCGCGCCCGTTGGCCAAAAAGGGGAAGGTACCCGCCTTGTAGGCCACGCCGTCGGCCTTGAGCTGCTGCTCGGTGCGCCCTACCCAGGCGATTTCGGGGCTGGTGTAAATCACCCAGGGCACGGTATTGAAGTTGACATGCCCGTGCTGGCCGGCAATGCGCTCTGCCACAGCCACGCCCTCTTCTTCTGCCTTGTGCGCCAGCATGGGGCCACGCACCACATCGCCCACGGCCCAGATGCCAGGGACGTTGGTTTTGCAGTCGCCGTCCACCACAATCGCACCGCGCTCGTCCAGGGCTAGGCCCACGGCAGCCGCATTCAAGCCGGTGGTATTGGGCACGCGGCCGATGCTGACGATGAGCTTGTCGGCATCAAGCACCAGGGCTTCGCCCTTGGCATTGGTATAGGCCACGGAAACGTCTTTTTTGCCGACCTTGATGTCGCCCACTTGTACGCCAAGCTCGATTTTCAGGCCTTGCTTGTCAAAGGCTTTTTTGGCTTCTTTGGCAATTTGCTGATCGACCGCGCCCAGAAATGTAGGCAGGCCTTCCAAAATGGTGACGTCCGCACCCAGGCGGCGCCAAACCGAGCCCATTTCCAGACCAATCACGCCAGAGCCAATGAGCGTGAGCTTCTTGGGCACCGCGTCCACGCGCAGCGCGCCGTCGTTGGACAACACGTTGACCTCGTCAAACGGTGTGCCGGGCAAGGCGCGCGCGTTTGAGCCGGTAGCCACGATCACGTGCTTGGCTGTCAGTGTTTCTTCGGCTGCGCCGCTTACCTGCACCGTGTGACCGGCGTCGGTGGAGCCCACAAAAGCGCCCCGACCATGGAAGAAAGTCACCTTGTTCTTTTTAAGTAGGTACTGAATGCCGTCGTTGTTTTGCTTGACCACCAGGTCTTTGCGCGCCAGCATCCGGCCCACGTCCATTTGCACCTTGCCAACCGATATGCCGTGCTCGGCGAAATGGTGGTTGGCGTGGTCGAAGTGTTCGCTGGACTGCAACAGCGCCTTGGACGGAATGCAACCCACATTGGTACAAGTGCCGCCCAGGGCCGGGCCGCCAGCGGCGTTTTTCCACTCGTCTACACAGGCGACCTGGAAACCGAGTTGGGCTGCGCGAATGGCCGCGATATAGCCGCCAGGGCCGCCACCGATGACGACGACGTCGAATTGTTTGCTCATGCTGCTACCTGTTCAAAAGAAAATGTGGGAATGTCAGCGCGCTCGCGAGCGTGCTCCATGGTGATTGCGCAAATCTGGCCCTTAGCATCGAGTTCGAGCAAGGTGTTTTCGTCCAGGTCTCTCGACTCAGTGATATCGCTGGCGCGAAACTCGATGTACAGCGTGTCTGTGTCTTGAAAGTACTTGATTTTCATGGCTTGAACCCCCGGTCAAAAAATGCGTTGTGAACCGTTACACCGTCAGCCAAAAGCACTACGCGCAAATAGCGGCCCTCATTTTGGGCAATCGGAGCCCACAAGCGGATACGGCCATCGGCCTGCGTCTCGCGGTGCAGCGGCAGGTCAATGACGCTTTGCACCCAGGCCAGATCGATCAATTGCCGGTCCGGCCGCAGGCGCGTAACGAGAAAGTACTGCGTGAACTGCACCGCCGCCAGGGTGTACGTCAAATATCAAACAACAGCCGCGACGGATCTTCCATCGCTTCTTTGATGGCTACCAGGCCTAGCACGGCTTCGCGGCCGTCGATGATGCGGTGGTCGTAGCTCATGGCAAAGTAATTCATGGGGCGCACCACGACCTGGCCGTTTTCGACCACGGCGCGGTCTTTGGTGGCGTGCACACCCAAAATCGCCGACTGCGGTGGGTTGATGATGGGCGTGGACAGCATGGACCCAAAAGTGCCGCCGTTGCTGATCGAAAACGTGCCGCCAGTCATGTCGTCCATGCCCAGCTTGCCGTCGCGCGCCTTGGCGCCGAACTCGGCGATCTTTTTCTCGATGTCGGCAAAGCTCATCTGGTCGGCGTTACGCAAAATCGGCACCACCAGGCCGCGGGGCGAACCCACAGCAATACCGATGTCAAAGTAGCCGTGGTAGACGATGTCGTTGCCATCCACCGATGCGTTGAGTACCGGGAATTTTTTCAGCGCGTGCACTGCGGCCTTGACGAAGAAGCTCATGAAACCGAGCTTGATGCCGTGTTCTTTTTCGAACTTGTCCTGGAACTTCTTGCGCATTTCCATGACCGGGGCCATGTTGATCTCGTTGAAGGTGGTCAAGATGGCGTTGGTGGACTGCGACTGCAGCAGACGCTCGGCCACGCGGGCGCGCAGGCGGCTCATGGGCACGCGTTGCTCGGGGCGATCGCCCAGGGCGGGTGCGGGTGCAGCCACCTGGGGCAGGCTGCTGACCGGCGCGCCGGTGGGAATGGGGCTGCTCACAGCCACTTTGGGGGCGGCCACGGCGGCCAGCACGTCACCCTTGGTGACACGGCCATCTTTGCCAGAACCGGCCACAGAACCGGCGGCCAGGCTGTTATCAGCCATTAGCTTGGCGGCAGCGGGCATGGCCACTGCGGCCATGCTGTTGGACGCGGCAGCCGGTGCCGACGCAGGGGCTGCGGCGGCAGTTGCCGCAGGGGCTGCTGCGGCAGCAGGCGCTGAGGCACCAGCAGTGGCTTCGGTATCGATGCGGGCGATCAGCTGCTCGGCGGCAACCGTGGCGCCGTCAGCGACCAAAATTTCTACGAGCACGCCGCTCGACGGCGCGGGCACTTCGAGAACCACTTTGTCGGTTTCAATGTCGATCAGGATCTCGTCAGCGGTCACGCTGTCGCCGACCTTCTTTTTCCATTGCAGCATGGTGGCTTCTGCCACGGATTCGGACAACTGCGGTACTTTGACTTCTACGATGGCCATATCAGTTCTTTCGGTATGTGTTCAGTTTTTTGCTACGCAAATGGCGCGAATTATTTGCTCAGGACAAAGCCTTTGAGCTTGCCAAAAGCGCCTTCGACCAGCGCTTTTTGCTGCTCTTGGTGCAGGTGCGAGTAACCCACGGCGGGCGAGGCAGAGGCCGCACGGCCCGAGTAACCCAGCTTTTGCCCGGAGAGCATGTTCTCGTGGATGTAGTGCTGCACAAAGAACCAGGCACCCTGGTTTTGCGGCTCATCCTGCGTCCACACCAGATCAGTGGCGTTGGGGTATTTTTTGAGTTCTGTGGCAAAGGCCTTGTGCGGGAAGGGATAGAGCTGCTCCACCCGCAGAATAGCCACGTCGTCGGCACCGGTTTCTTCGCGCTTTTTGACCAGGTCGTAATAGACCTTGCCTGAACACACCAGCACGCGCTTGACCTTGTCGGCCTTGAGCGTCTTGTTCTCGGGGATCACCGTCTGGAAGCAGCCCTTGGTGAATTCGGACACCGGCGAGGTGGCGTCCTTGTTGCGCAACAGCGACTTCGGCGTGAAGATGATCAGCGGCTTGCGCAAATCACGCACCATCTGGCGGCGCAGCACGTGGAAGATCTGGCTGGCCGTGGTCGGCTGCACGATCTGCATATTGGTGTCGGCGGCCAGCTGCATAAAGCGCTCCAGGCGCGCCGAGCTGTGCTCAGGGCCCTGGCCCTCGTAGCCGTGCGGCAGCATGAGCGTCAGGCCGTTCACTCGGCCCCACTTCACTTCGCCGGACGCAATGAACTGGTCGATCACCACTTGGGCGCCGTTGGCAAAGTCGCCGAACTGCGCTTCCCAAATCACCATGGTGTTGGGGTCATTGGAGGCATAGCCGTACTCAAAGCCGAGCACCGCTTCTTCCGACAAGATCGAGTCAATGACGACAAACGGAGCCTGGTTCTCGGACACGTTTTGCAGGGCCACGTAGGTGCCGGTGTCCCACTTCTCGCGCTTTTGGTCGTGAATTACGGCGTGGCGGTGGGTAAAAGTGCCACGGCCCGAGTCTTCGCCCGACAAGCGCACCGGATAGCCACCGGCCACCAGGGAGGCAAACGCCATATGCTCGCCCATGCCCCAGTCCACCGGAATCTCACCCCGGCCCATGGCCGCGCGGTCGTCATAGACTTTTTTCACCAACTGGTGCGGCGATACCGACTCAGGAATGGTGGTGATCTTGGTGGACAGACGCTTCCATTCGCCCAGGGGAATGGCGGTGTCACCGGCATCGGTCCACTTCTTGCCCAGAAAAGGTGCCCAGTCCACGGTGAACTTAGTTTTGAAGTTGGTGAGCACCGGCTCGGCGGTGTTTTTGCCCGCGTCCAGGGCGGCGCGGTAGGCCTTGGCCATGTCGTCGCCAAGTGTTGGGCCTAAACCCTGGGTTGCCAGCTTGTCGGCAAAAAGCTTGCGGGTCCCGGGGTGCGCGGCGATTTTTTTGTACATCAGCGGCTGGGTGAGCGCCGGGGTATCTTGCTCGTTGTGGCCAAGTTTGCGGAAGCACACGATGTCGAGCACCACGTCCTTGCGGAAAGTCATGCGGTATTCCAGCGCCAATTGCGTGGCCAGCACCACGGCCTCAGGATCGTCGCCGTTGACGTGCAACACGGGGGCCTCAACCATCTTGACGATGTCGGTGCAAAACACACTCGATCGCATGTCGCGCGGGTCCGAGGTGGTGAAACCGATCTGGTTGTTAATGATGATGTGCACGGTGCCGCCCGTGGAGTAACCACGGGTTTGCGCCAGCGCCAGGGTTTCCTGGTTCACGCCCTGGCCACCAAAGGCCGAGTCGCCGTGCACCAGCACGGGCAGCACTTGCTTGCCATGGGGGTCAGCGCGGCGGTCCATGCGGGCGCGCACCGAGCCTTCGACTACGGGGTTGACAATTTCCAAGTGCGAGGGGTTAAACGCCAAACTCAAATGGACCGGGCCGCCAGGGGTGCTCACATCCGAGCTAAAGCCTTGGTGGTACTTGACGTCACCGGCGGGCAGCTCTTCGGGGGCGGTGTGGTCAAACTCGGCAAACAAGTCGGCGGGCAGCTTGCGCATGGTGTTGACCAGCACGTTCAAGCGACCGCGGTGCGCCATGCCGATCACCACTTCTTGCACGCCCTGGGCGCCAGCGGACTGAATCAGCTCTTCAATGGCGGCAATAAAGCTCTCGCCGCCTTCAAGCGAAAAGCGCTTTTGGCCGACGTATTTGGTGTGCAGGTAGCGCTCCAGGCCTTCGGCCGCGGTAAGGCGCTCCAGAATACTTTTTTTCTTGTCAGCGCTGAAATTGGGCTTGCTGCGAATGGCTTCGAGCTTTTGCTGCCACCAGCGTTTCTCCGCTTGCTCCGAGGTGTACATGTACTCGGCGCCCAAGGTACCGCAGTAGGTTTCGCGCAGCGCATTGAGCAGCTCGCGCAGCGACATGCGGTTTTTGCCAAAAAACGTGTTGCTGGTGTCAAACACGGTTTCCTGGTCGGCGTCGGTAAAGCCGTAGAAGGCGGGCTCGAGGTCAGGGATGTCGGCGCGCTCGGTGCGCTTGAGCGGGTCCAGATCGGCCCAACGCTGGCCCACGTTGCGGTAGGCGGCAATGAGCTGCTGAACGGCAGTGCGCTTGCGGCCCATCTCGGCGTCCACGCTGGCGACCACCACTTTGGTGCCGCCGGCCTTGGCGCGCTCGGCAAAAGCGTTGATCACGGGCAGGTGGGGCACATCTTTGGCATTGCTGCCGTCGGTGGCGGGCACGTGCTGCAGGGCGTCGAAGTAGTCACGCCAGCTGTCGGGCACGCTGCCGGGGTTGGCCAGGTAGTTTTCGTACATCTCTTCGACATAGGGCGCGTTGCCGCCGAAGAGAAAGGTGTTGCCTTGGTAGGCGGTGTAGACAGAATTTGTCGTGCTCATTTTTCGCTGACCTCCGTTTCCCTCGGGGAAACATAAGCTGGTTGATATACCTTCCGCTCCACGGCTTGACCGGTTAGCGGATGCGACTGCGGCAGGAAGAAGCCTAAGTAACATCGCGCATTTTGCCACCGAACGTCGGCAGCAAACTTACGGACAAGCCAAGCGGATGAGTGATGTTAGGTGGCTTGTGTGACCAGGTCCTTGATTTGTTGCAAGGCGGTCGGGTCTTCCATGGTGGTCAAGTCGCCGGGGTCGCGCCCCTCGCAGACAGCCTGAATGGCGCGGCGCAGCAGCTTGCCGCTGCGGGTTTTAGGGAGCACGGTGACAAAACGCACCCGCGCCGGACGGCCAATGGCGCCGATGGAGTGGTCCACCAGCTTCATGATTTCGGCCTCAAGCTTGGCGCACGCTGCAGCGTCGGGCAGGCTGTTGGCATCTTTGACAATGGCAAAAGCCATGGCAACCTGACCTTTGAGCTGGTCGGCCACACCCACCACGGCCACTTCCGACACATTGGGGTGGCCGGAGATACTTTCCTCAATCTCACGCGTACCCAGGCGGTGCCCGGCCACGTTGATCACGTCGTCGGTGCGCCCCAGTATGAAGTAGTAGCCGTCCTGGTCACGGGTGGCCCAGTCAAAGGTGTTGTAGACCAGCTTGCCGGGAATGCTTTTCCAGTAGGTGTTGACAAAGCGTTCGTCATCGCGCCACACGGTTTGCATGCAGCCCGGGGGCAGCGGGCCTTCAATGGTAAGCACACCTTTTTCATTGGCACCCATTAGCTCGTCGCCGGTGTTCTCGTCGATCAACTTGACGTTGTAGCCGTACATGGCCACGCCGGGGCTGCCAAACTTGCTCGGCGCCTTTTCCACACCATTGGCAATAGTCAAAATCGGCCACCCGCTTTCGGTTTGCCAGTAGTTGTCGATGATGGCTTTGCCCAAACCGGCGCTGATCCACTGCGCAGTGGGTTCGTCCAGCGGTTCACCGGCTAAGAACAGCGCGCGCAGGCTGCTGAGGTCGTATTTGGTGAGCAGCGCGGGGTCTTGCTTTTTGAGCACGCGAATCGCGGTCGGCGCGCTGAACATCACCGTGACCTTGTACTTTTCCACCAAGCTCCACCAGATGCCGCCGTCCGGGCGAATGGGCAGGCCTTCGTACAGGATGGTGGCCATCCCGGCAATCAGCGGGCCGTAGACGATGTAGCTGTGGCCCACGACCCAGCCAATATCACTGGTGCAGAAATAGGTTTCGCCCGGCTTGCCGCAAAAAATGGTTTCCATGCTGGCGGCCAGCGCCACGGTGTAGCCCCCGGTGTCGCGTTGCACGCCTTTGGGCTTGCCCGTGGTGCCGCTGGTGTACAGGGTGTAGCTGGGGTGGGTGGATTCCACCCATTCGCAGGCCACCACGGCGTCGCGATGTTGCTCACGCAGATCGGCCCACAAATAGTCACGGCCGGCCACTACGTTCATGGCGGCGAGCTTGCGGTCTACCATCAGCACGGCAGCAGGCTTGTGGCTGGAGGTGGCAATCGCCTCGTCGAGCAGAGGTTTGTATTCCACGACCTTGCCGCCGCGCGAGCCGGCCTCGGCGCTCACGATGACCGTGGGCGAGGCGTCTTCAATGCGGGTGGCCAAGGACCCCGCAGCAAAACCGCCAAATACCACCGAATGCACCGCGCCTATGCGGGCGCAGGCCAACATGGCAAAAGTGGCCTCGGCAATCATGGGCATGTAAATCAGCACCCGGTCGCCTTTTTTGACGCCCAAGCCCAACAGGGACGCGGCCATGCATTGCACCTCGCGGTGCAGCTCGGCAAAGGTGTAGGCGCGCTCGGTATTGGTCTCGGTAGACACCGCAATCAAGGCCTTTTGGTCGGAGCGGTCTGCCAGGTGGCGATCTATCGCGTTGTGGCACAAATTGGTGGTGCCGCCGACAAACCAGCGCGCAAACGGCGGGTTGCTGTAGTCGCAAATTTGGGTAGGCGGCGTGTGCCACTCGATGCGCTGGGCTTGTTCGGCCCAAAAACCGTCGCGGTCTTCGATGGAGCGGCGGTGAAAGTCGGCGTAGCAGGTCATCGTATTTGTCTCCAAGCGGGTCCTGAAATCAGTCAGAAACTGAATTCATAATTATGAACAGGCAACTTGCAGCAGGCTGACTCGAAGGGCGCACCTTGGCCCGCCCGCCGCAGCCCGTCTGTATTCGCCCCAAGCTATTTGACCAACGCCTGCACTTCATGGAAGGCCGGATGCTCAGCGCTGCGCAGCCACTCAAAAGCCACCATCTCTGTCGTAACCAGTTCGGCGCCGGCGCCAGCCAGGCGATCAAAGGCGGCGTCGCGGTTGCGTTCGGTGCGCGAGCTGCAGGCGTCGGTCACCACCCAGACTTCAAATTCGTCTTCCAGCAAATCGAGCGCGGTTTGCAGCAGGCAGATATGGGCTTCGCAACCGGCCAGCACGATGGTGGCGCGTGATTCCGCGTCAGCGGACGCCTTTTGCAAGTGCTTGGGCAGGCTGCGGGCATTGCCTTGCACCGGTTTGGGCGGCGGGCGCAGCCAGTCACCTAGGCCCTCTTCTACCGCGCTGAACTGCATTTTGGCCAGCGTGCGCACCGCCGCCAGGGGCGCGTCGGCGCGCAATGCAGCTTGAATTTCGGCAACGGTCGCGCCCAGCTTGGACGGCGCCTGTTCGGTCAGCACCACCGGCACCGACATGAGCGCGGCAAGGCGCACCAGGCGCACCGCGTTGGCGATCACGGCGGGAGCGTCCAGCATGGCGGGCATGAGTTTGATTTGGTAGTCCACCAGCACTAGCTGGCTGTCGTCGGCGTCGAGCAGCATGTTTATTCTTTCGTTCTAAAGACGGCTTGGAGCATAACCACTGCGCACGCCGCCGGGGCAGGCGCGGGCCGTGTGCGCCAGCGATTCGCACCACGGCGGCTCACCCAAGACCATTGCAGCCCCCTAAAATAGCAAATTCCTTATGCAGATCAAGCACTTAGCACAAGCGCTTGTGTAAAGCACCTTGACATAAAAGCCCAGGCCAAGGTATCCTCACCGGATGCGCGCGCCCTCTTTCATTGCCTGTTTGCTTTTCTGTTTCAGCCTTGGCGCTGCCGCGCAGACCACCCCACCAGCCGACGATCTGACCAATTTTCTGCAAGACAAAGGACTGCTCGTGCGCATTGGCGAGGCCGGCATTCAGGTTACTACTCAGGCCTCGGATTTAGTCGTAGGCGCCATGGGCTTTTTGGGCGTGCCGTACCGGCGCGGCGGCAGCACGGTGGAAACCGGCTTTGACTGCAGCGGATTTGTGAAATCCATGTACGAGCAAACCATTGGCCTGGTCTTGCCTCGCAACGCAGCCCAGCAAGCCGCAGCCACCCAGACCATTGACCGCAATGAGCTGCGCCCCGGTGACCTGGTGTTTTTCAACACCATGCGCCACGCTTTTAGCCACGTGGGTATCTACGTGGGCAACGGCAAATTCATCCACTCACCCAAGCCCGGCGCCGAAGTGCGGGTGGACGACATGGGCGGCTCCTACTGGGCCAAGCGCTTTGATGGCGCACGACGCGTTAACGCCGAGGCCAAGGCCAGCGCCACGCGCTGACCCCGTTGGGCCTCAGGCCCCTTTGCTGAACGCAAACTGGCCGGGTGCCCGAATCGGGTCCACGTCCACCACAATCACATCGCGCGGCACAAAACGGCCTTCAAGCAAGAGCTTGGACAGCGGGTTTTCCAGTCGCTGCTGAATGGCGCGCTTGAGCGGACGCGCTCCATAGACCGGGTCAAACCCCACCTTGGCGAGTTCCGCCACCGCAGCGTCCGAGACATCCAAAAGGTAATCCATCCGTTCGAGTCGTTTGGCCAGGGTTTGCAACTGGATCTTGGCGATGCTGGCGATGTGGCTTGCGTCGAGCGCGTGGAACACCACGGTCTCATCAATGCGGTTCAAAAACTCGGGGCGGAAATGGTTTTTCAGCTCGCCAGTCACCGCTTCCTGGATGTCCTCGCTGTCTTGGCCCACCATGCTTTGAATCAAGTGCGAACCAATATTGCTGGTCATCACGATGATGGTGTTTTTGAAATCCACGGTGCGGCCTTGGCCATCGGTCAGGCGACCGTCGTCGAGCACCTGCAGCAGCACATTGAACACGTCGGGGTGGGCTTTTTCCACCTCGTCGAGCAGCAGCACGCTGTAGGGCTTGCGGCGCACCGCCTCGGTCAGGTAGCCGCCTTCCTCGTAGCCCACATAGCCCGGTGGCGCGCCAATGAGCCGCGCCACCGAATGCTTCTCCATGAACTCGCTCATGTCGATGCGGATCAGGTGGTCTTCGCTGTCAAACAAAAAGCCAGCCAGCGCCTTGCACAACTCAGTCTTGCCCACGCCGGTGGGGCCCAGGAACAAAAAGGAGCCGGTCGGGCGGTTGGGGTCTGAGAGGCCCGAACGTGATCGGCGAATCGCGTTGGACACAGCGGCAATCGCCTCGTTTTGGCCCACCACGCGGTCGTGCAAGCGGCCTTCCATCAGTAGCAGTTTTTCGCGGTCGCCCTGCATGAGCTTGGAGACCGGAATGCCGGTGGCGCGCGCCACGACTTCGGCAATTTCTTCCGCTCCCACCTGGGTGCGCAAGAGCTGGGGCGCCACACCCTCCCCGCCTTTGGCGCGACCGGCCTCCGTGTCCTGGGCGTCTTTCAGGCGCTTTTCCAGCTCGGGCAATTTGCCGTATTGCAACTCGGCCACCTTGGCCAGATCGCCCTTGCGGGTGAGTGTTTCGATCTGCTGGCGCAGGGAATCGATTTCAAGGCGCACTTGTGCGCTACCCTGGGCGGTGGCTTTTTCGGCCTTCCAGATTTCGTCCAGGTCCGCGATCTCTTTTTGCAGGCTGCTGATTTCTTCGTTGATGAGCGAAAAGCGCTTGAGCGAGGCCTCGTCTTTTTCTTTCTTGACGGCTTCGCGCTCGATTTGCAGCTGGATCAGGCGGCGGTCGAGTTTGTCCATCACCTCGGGCTTGGAATCGAGCTCGATCTTGATTTTGGCGGCTGCCTCGTCAATAAGGTCAATGGCTTTGTCTGGCAAAAAACGGTCGGTGATATACCGGTGGCTGAGTTCGGCCGCAGCCACGATGGCCGGGTCGGTAATGTTGACACCATGGTGCACCTGGTAGCGCTCTTTGAGGCCACGCAAAATCGCAACCGTGGCTTCGACCGTGGGTTCGCCCACCAATATTTTCTGAAAGCGGCGCTCAAGTGCTGCGTCTTTTTCAACGTACTTTCGGTACTCGTCCAGCGTGGTGGCGCCCACGCAATGCAGCTCGCCACGCGCCAGCGCAGGTTTGAGCATATTGCCCGCATCCATGGCACCTTCGGCCTTGCCTGCGCCCACCATAGTGTGCAACTCGTCAATGAAAACGATGGTCTGACCCTCGTCCTTGGCCAGGTCTTTGAGCACATTTTTAAGGCGCTCTTCAAACTCGCCGCGAAATTTTGCGCCCGCCAAGAGCGAAGCCATGTCCAGCGACAGTACGCGCTTGCCTTTGAGCGAATCGGGCACTTCGCCAGCCACGATGCGCTGCGCCAGGCCTTCAACAATCGCAGTTTTACCCACACCCGGCTCGCCAATGAGCACCGGATTGTTCTTGGTGCGGCGCTGCAACACTTGAATCGCGCGGCGGATTTCGTCGTCGCGGCCAATCACCGGATCAAGTTTGCCCATGCGGGCGCGCTCGGTCAGGTCAACGCAGTATTTTTTGAGGGATTCGCGCTGCTCTTCAGCGTCGGCACTGTCCACGTTTTGCCCGCCCCGCACCGCCGCAATAGCGGCATCCAGGCTCTTGCGCGTGAGGCCCAGGGCTTGCACCTGTTTGGCAAACTCCGACTTAGCCTCACTCAGGGCGATCATGAACAACTCACCCGCCACAAATTGGTCACCGCGCTTGATCGCCTCTTTTTCGGCCGTCTGCAGCAGACTGACCATGTCGCGTCCCACTTGCACTTGTTCCTGGCCCTGCACTTCGGGGAGCTTTTTCATGGCGGCGTCTGCGCCGGCCAACAGCGCCTGCACATTGACCCCGGCGCGCTGCAGCAGCGCCTTGGGGCCGTCTTCCTGGCGCAGCATGGCGGCCACCACGTGGGCGGGTTCGATGTAGGCATGGTCTTGGCCCAGGGCCGAGCTTTGGGCGTCGGACAGGGCTTCTTGGAATTTGGTGGTTAGTTTGTCTAAGCGCATAGGTGAATTACTCCGTTCTTTCGCAGCTTGGGTGTTTCATTCGATTTTCAAGGTGACGGCAGCGATCACGCTTGTCTAAAATCAAGCGCATGAACATTCACCAACTCAGCGTGCTGTTTGACGAGCGCCAGGATCGTCTGCTCATGCGCGTCAACACCCAAGACGCGCAAGAGGTGCGCCTGTGGCTAACCCGGCGCATCGCGCTCAAGCTGATCGCGCCGCTGGAACTCACGATTGCCAAGATAGAGTCGCGCAACCCTTCGGTCTCGCTAGCCGACGCGCAAGCCCAGTCCATGATGCTGGAGCTCAAGCATGACGATTTTTTGCAAAAAGCCGACTTGAAAACCCCGTTTTCCACCAAGAACACGTCGCTGCCGATGGGGCCGGACCCGCTCATCGTGACCGAAATCACGCTCAATGTCCAGGGTGAAAAAGGGGCGCAAATGGTGTTTCAGGACGTGGGCGACAGCAACTGCGCAGCGCGCTCCTGCACCTTGCAAATGCAGCCACCCCTGGTGCATGGATTGCTGCATCTGCTGCAAAAGGCCGTTCAAAACGCCCAATGGCGCGAGGCCGCAAGCCCCCCCGTCACAACCCCGTCCCATGGGCAGATCGGCGACGACGAGCCGCCAGGCGCCCAAAAGCCCAAGCGCACCTACACGCACTAAATCAACTCGGGGATTGCACGGCGAATCGGCTGACCGGAAGCCTCGGGGACTGTCCAGAGGCCTAGGCAATGGGCTATCAAGCGTTGCGTGCCGCAATGCCCCAGCGCGCCAAAGCGGCATCGTCGGACACGCGGGCATCGACCCAGTGCGCGCCCTGCGGGGTTTGCTCTTTTTTCCAGAACGGCGCCTGGGTTTTGAGGTAGTCCATCAAAAATTCGCAGGCCTGAAAACTCTCGCCCCGATGCGCCGAAGTCACCGCCACCAGCACCACCTGTTCGGTGGGCGCCAGCACGCCAATGCGGTGCACTACCCGGGCACCAAAAATGTCAAAGCGGCTGTGCGCCTCGTCAATCATGGATTCGATCGACTTTTCGGTCATGCCGGGGTAATGCTCGAGCTCTAGCGACTGCACGCTGGCAGCATGGGCCGCGCCCTGCATATTGCGGTCACGCACCGTGCCCAAAAACGTGCACACCGCACCCACGCGCGGGTCGCGCGCCCGCAACTCGGCAATCTCCTGCGACACGTCAAAGACGCCGTGCTGGATCCGAACCCGGGGCATGGTCTGCGCCATGGCTCTAGCCGCCGGTCACCGGAGGGAAAAAGGCGACTTCACAACCCAACGTCAGCAGCGCGTCTTCCTCGCACATCAGTTGGTTGAGCGCAATGCGAACCGCTCGGCCTGATGCCAACGGGTGGTCATCACGCGCGTCACGCGCGACCAAAGCCTGGCGTAATTCACCCAGCGTGGTGACGCTGGTGTCCCAGTCCTCGGAGCTGCGGCCCATGGCCTCACGGATGGCGGCAAAGTATTTAATGCGAACTTGCATGGTGGTTTGCGGCTCAGGCCAGCAACTCGTTGAAGGACACAAAGTGCACCAGATCGCCCGGCGCGATCGTCTGGCGGGCTGGGTTGTCCACAAAGCCGTCGCCCCACACGACCGAACTCAGCACACCCGAGCTTTGGTTGGGAAACAAATCGAGGCCACCTGCCGCATTGCGCCGCACGCGCAAGAACTCCTGGCGCTTGTCCGCCCGCGGCCAGGCAAAGTCGGCACGCAGGGTTTGCTGGGGCAATGCCACGTCTGATACGCCTTGCAGGCGCAGCAAAAAGGGCCGCACCAGCAGCAAAAAGGTCATGAAACTCGACACCGGGTTGCCGGGCAAACCAATAAAGTGCGATTGCCCAATGCGCCCGTGGGCAAATGGTTTGCCGGGCTTGATGGCGATTTGCCACAAGTCCAGCGTGCCCAGCGCCTGCACAGCGGGTTTGATATGGTCTTCCTCGCCCACGGACACGCCGCCGCTGGTGAGAATCACATCATGCGCCTGCGCCGCGCCGCGCAAGGCGGCCACGGTGGCATCCAGCTGGTCGGGCACGATGCCTAAGTCGGTGACATCGCAGCCCATGCGACGCAGCAGGCTGGCCAAAAAGAAACGGTTGGAGTTGTAAATCGCACCCGGCGCCATATGCTCGGGCGCCACCTGGCCGGGCATGACGAGTTCGTCTCCGGTAGAAAACAAGGCCACCCGAGGGCGGCGCGCCACTTGCAACTGCGCCATGCCCACGCTGGCGGCCAGCCCTAAAGCCGCAGGCCCCAGGCGCTGGCCCGAGCCCAAGACGGCGTGGCCCAGGGTGACGTCTTCGCCCTGGCGGCGAATCCACTGGCCTGATTGGGGCTGGACCTTGATAAGAATAGCGGCGCGGCTACCGGAGGCTTCACTGGCCGGCACTTCCGAGCAGTCCTCTTGCATGACCACAGCGTCAGCGCCGGGCGGAATAGGTGCCCCGGTAAAGATGCGCGCCACGGTGCCAGCTTCCAGCGGTGCGCCACTGGCGCCCGCAGCAATGCGCTGCGACACTGGCAAGGCGGCGCCGGACGCTAGGTCAGAGACGCGTAGCGCATAACCGTCCATCGAGCTGTTGTCTTGCGGCGGCACCTGCAGCGCCGACACCACCTCTTGCGCCAGCACCCGACCATCGGCTTCAAAGGTAGAAACCAATTCGGTGGCCAGCACGCGATCGGCAAGCGCGCCCAGCAGCTGGGTAAGCGCCACATCGAGCGGCATCAGGGGTTTGCGGGCGGGGGGCGTGCTCATGGTCTGGAAAGGAAGTTCAATCGCAGGCCTGGGCGATCAGGTCTTTGATGGCTTGCACGTCGGGGGCCATGACGTGCACTTTTTTCGGCAGAGCCTCAATGCCTGCAAACTTGGCCGGGCGCTCGGGCTCGCGCCCCAGGGCTTCAACGATGGTGGCGGCAAACTTGATGGGCAAGGCGGTTTCCAGCACCAGCATGGGTATGCCGGGCACGCGGTGTGCATTCGCCACTTTCAGGCCGTCGGCAGTGTGTGTGTCCACCACGACGCCATATTTTTGCCAGGTGTCGCGGATCGTGGCCAGGCGGTCTGCGTGCGTGCTTTTGTCGCTGGCAAAGCCGTAGCGGCTGGCAGCCTGGGCAAACGCCGGGTCAGCGCCCAGGTCAAAGCGGCCTTGTCGCGGTACTTGGCTACCAAACAAATCGGCGGTGCGTGCGCCATCACGCCCAAGCAGGTCAAATACAAAGCGCTCGAAATTGCTGGCCTTGGAAATATCCATCGACGGGCTCGAGGTTTCGTGCGTATCGGCCGTGCCGCGCACGCGGTAGACGCCGGTACGGAAAAACTCGTCTAGCACATCGTTTTCATTGGTGGCCACCACCAATCGGTCAATCGGCAGCCCCATCATGCGGGCCACATGGCCGGCGCAAACGTTGCCAAAGTTTCCACTAGGGACGGTGAAGCTCACACGCTCATCATTGCTTTTCGTACTTTGTAGATAACCGGCAAAGTAATACACCACCTGCGCCATCAGACGCGCCCAGTTGATGGAGTTGACGGTGCCAATTTTGTACTTTCGCTTGAACTCCAAGTCGCCAGACACCGCCTTAACCAGGTCCTGGCAATCGTCAAACACACCGGTGATGGCGATGTTGTAAATGTTGTCGTCCAGCAGGCTGAACATTTGCGCTTGCTGGAAAGGGCTCATGCGCCCGTCCGGGCTGGTCATGAAGACGCGCACACCTTTTTTGCCGCGCATAGCGTATTCGGCGGCGCTTCCGGTGTCGCCGCTGGTGGCGCCAAAGATATTGAGCTCTTCGCCCCGGCGCGCCAGCTCGTACTCAAACAAGTTGCCCAGCAGCTGCATGGCCATGTCTTTGAAAGCCAGCGTGGGGCCGTTGGACAAGGCCTGCAGGTACAAGCCGTCTTCCAACCGGGTGAGCGGCGCGATGGCCACCGTGCCAAATACTTCTGCCGTATACGTCTTGCGGCACAGGGCGCGCAAATCTTCGGCCGGAATGTCGTCCACAAACAGCGACAGGATTTCAAACGCCAAGTCAGCGTAGGGCAGACCGCGCCAGCGGGTCAAAGTGGCCGCGTCCACCTGCGGATAGGTCTCGGGCAAATACAGGCCGCCGTCGGGTGCCAGGCCTTCAAGCAAAATTTCGCAAAAGCGCTTGGGCTCGGATGCGAGCGTGCCGGTGGCGCGGGTAGAGATGTAACGCATCAGGCCAGCTCTTCCTTGCGGATGCGCACAATGGGCTGCAACACCGTGGCGAGCGCCTGCATATGCGCCAGTGCGGCGTCCATGCGCGCCTCAGCACAGTCGTGGGTCAGGATGATGAGGTCGGTCTGGTTGGCCTCCTCGCCGCTTACCTCGTCGGCCTCGCGCTGCAAAACCGCGTCAATGCTGATGTCGGCCTCGGCCAAAATGCCAGTGACCTTGGCCAGCACGCCGGTCTGGTCGGCTACGCGCAGGCGCAGGTAATAGCTGGTCACCACGTCGGCCATGGGCATGATCCGCAAATCGCTCATGGCGTTGGGCTGGAAGGCCAGGTGCGGCACGCGCTGGGCGGCATCAGCGGTGTGCAGGCGGGTGATATCCACCAGATCAGCAATCACCGCGCTGGCGGTGGGTTCAGAACCCGCGCCCTTACCGTAGTACAGCGTGGTGCCTACGGCGTCGCCCTGCACCATGACGGCGTTCATGGCCCCTTCGACGTTGGCGATCAGGCGCTTGGATGGCACCAGGCTGGGGTGCACGCGCAGCTCAATACCTTCGAGGCGGCGTTTGGCGATACCCAGCAGCTTGATGCGGTAGCCCAGTTGCTCGGCGTATTTGATGTCCTGGCTGGAGAGCTTGGTAATGCCTTCGATATAGGCCTTGTCAAACTGCACCGGAATGCCAAAGGCAATCGCCGACATGATGGTCGCCTTGTGCGCGGCATCCACGCCTTCAATGTCAAAAGTCGGGTCGGCTTCGGCATAGCCCAGGCGTTGGGCTTCCTTGAGCACCACGTCAAAGTCCAGGCCCTTGCTGCGCATCTCGGACAGAATGAAATTGGTCGTGCCGTTGATGATGCCCGCAATCCACTCGATTCGGTTGGCCGTCAGGCCTTCGCGCAGCGCCTTGATGATGGGAATGCCGCCGGCCACCGCCGCCTCAAACGCCACCATCACGCCCTTGGCCGAGGCCGCCGCAAAAATCTCGGTGCCGTGCACTGCCAACAAAGCCTTGTTGGCAGTAACCACGTGCTTGCCAGCAGCAATGGATTCAAGCACCAGCGTTTTGGCAATACCGTAGCCGCCGATGAGCTCGATCACGATATCAATGTCGGGGTTGGCAATCACGGCGCGGGCGTCGTTGACCACGGTCACCTTCGGGCCCACGGCGTCGCGTGCGCGCGCGGTGTCCAGGTCAGCGACCATGGTGATCTCGATGCCACGGCCAGCGCGGCGCTCAATCTCATTTTGGTTGCGCTGGAGCACATTAAAAGTGCCCAAGCCCACTACGCCAATACCCAACAGGCCTACTTGAATCGGTTTCATACAGTTCTTAATTAAATAAATCAGGAGGTCAAGCGCGCAAAGCCCTTGCCGGGTCGCGCGCTGTTTGCCTTAGTTGCTATGGCGCTTGCGGTAGGCTTCCAAAAACTTGGCGACACGGCCAATGGCCTCGCGCAAATCGTCTTCGTGCGGCAAAAACACAATGCGGAAGTGGTCTGGCTGGGCCCAATTAAAGCCGCTGCCCTGCACCAGCATCACGCGGGTTTCTTGCAGCAATTCCAGGAAAAAAGCCTGGTCGTCCTCAATGGGATAAACCACCGGGTCGAGCCGGGGAAACATATACAAGGCGGCGCTGGGTTTGACGCAGCTCACACCCGGAATGCCCGAAATCAACTCGTAGGCCAGATCGCGCTGGCGGCGCAATCTGCCGCCCTCGCGCACCAGCTCATCAATGCTTTGGTGGCCGCCCAAGGCGGTCTGAATCGCGTATTGGCCAGGCACATTGGCGCACAAACGCATATTGGAGAGCATGTTCAGGCCCTCGATGTAGTCTTTGGCTGGCCGCTTGTCGCCCGAGACCACCAACCAGCCAGCGCGGTATCCGCAGGAGCGGTAACTTTTGGACAGAGAATTAAAGCTCAGGGTCAACACATCGTCGCTCAGCGACCCAATCGCCGTGTGGCACACGCCGTCGTAGAGCACCTTGTCATACACCTCGTCGGCAAAGATCACCAAACCGTGCTCGCGGGCAATCGCCACAATGGCCAGGAGCAGCTCGTCCGAATACAGCGCGCCCGTCGGGTTGTTGGGGTTGATCACCACAATGGCCTTGGTGCGCGGTGTGATCTTGGCGCGGATGTCGTCCAAGTTGGGCATCCAGCCGTTGGCCTCGTCACACATATAGTGCACCGGCGTGCCACCCGAGAGGCTGGCCGCTGCGGTCCACAGCGGGTAGTCGGGCGCGGGCAAGAGCATTTCGTCGCCATCGTCGAGCAAGCCGTTGGTGGCCATCACGATCAATTCGCTGGCGCCATTGCCCAAGTAAATGTCGTCCAGCGTGACGCCATGGATGCCCTGCTTTTGGGTCTCGTGCATTACCGCCTTGCGCGCCGCAAAAATGCCTTTGCTATCCGAGTAACCGGCCGAATTGGGCAGGTTGCGGATCATGTCTTGCTGAATCTCTTCGGGCGCATCAAAGCCAAACACGGCTAAGTTGCCGATGTTGAGCTTAATGATTTTTTGCCCCTCTTCCTCCATCTGGCGCGCGCGGTCCATGATGGGGCCGCGGATGTCGTAGCAGACGTTGGCCAGCTTTGCAGATTTGTGAATGGGTTTCAAAGTCCCTCCGGGGGGTGATTAACGGGCCGCCAAACTTATAATTTGACCACAGTTCGGCATTCATCCCGCGCCTGAACTCCCCCGAACACGCCAGACTGTACCCCCATGAAACTTCAACCCGACCGCATGCAAGGCCCCACGATCACCGGCTATGGAGAAGGCTGGGTCGCGGTCAACGGCGAACAATCGCACAGCAGTCTGCTCCTTAGCAGCATGGGGCACCGCTTGAACTGGAGTGCGAGCAGCTTTGAGACGGTGGAGGCGGTGGACTTTGCGCCCATCCTAGAATGGGACGCAGAGCTGGTGCTTTTTGGCAGTGGCACACGCCTGCGTTTTGCCAATCCACAGTGGCTGGCGGCGCTCTACGCCCGTCGTATTGGGGTGGAAACAATGGACACACAGGCGGCGTGTCGGACCTACAACTTCCTCGCTGGCGAAGGCCGTAAAGTGGTGGCGGCGCTGCTGGTTTAGCGTCTAAAGCGCCCGGGGTCGGCCCAAACGGTCTCAAAATTCAGGGTAAAATCCGCACCTAACATTGGGATTGCAACACTGCACAAAGTGTGGAGCTTCCCAACCTGACTGACACATCCAGCACGAGAGATTCAATACCCCATGGCGATCGTTGTCAACAAACCCCTGCCCGAATTTGAAGCCAACGCCACCGGCGGTTTGCGGGTCACCAATAACTCGCACACCGGTCAGACCTTGGTACTTTTTTTCTACCCTAAGGACAACACCCCCGGTTGTACTACCGAAGCCATGCAGTTTCGGGACCACTACCAGGATTTTGTCGACGCCGGTGCACAGGTGTTTGGCGTATCCCGCGACAACATGAAGTCGCACGACGAATTCAAGTCCAAACTTGAACTCCCGTTCGAACTGATCGCTGACACCGAGGAAAAAATGTGCCATATGTTTGGCGTGGTCAAAAACAAAATCATGTACGGAAAAAAGGTCAAGGGCATTGAGCGCAGCACCTTTTTGGTAGGCGCCGACGGACTGGTCAAAGAAGAGTGGCGCGGCCTGAAAGTGCCGGGCCACGTGGAAGATGTTTTGACCGCCGTAAAGTCTCTCAACGAGACGGTATAACACCGCCATTGGGCGGGATGCCTAGCGCATTGCAGCGACATTTGGCTCATGCATAATGTTTGCATGGAATTGAATTTCACGGACCCACGACCATCAAAGGCCGCCTTATAGCAAGGTGGCCTTTTTTTGTTGCAGGTCGCCTTGTCTGCCTCTGACCCATTTTTCACGAGCTCCAACCCATGCCCCTGCCTTCTGCGCCGACCAAACGTGCTGACCGACTGACACCTTCGGCTTTTGACGGGGCCCCAAAATCCGGGCGCCAGCCACAGCGACCCGCAGCCACGGCACCGCGTGCCCAAGCAGCGGCGGCCGACAGCAGCGCCGACCCGGAAAAACGCCCGGCAGCGGTACGCCAAGCTGCGCTTCTTAGCAAGACGCCAGCCTCCGAGGCGGCGGTTCAGGTAGAAACCCGGCGCGCTGCACCAGCGCAGGCCCCAAGCCCCGTGCCTTCCGTGGCCCCGGCTGCCAGCACCACGCCCGCAGTGGCCAAACCTGCAGCGCAAACGGTAGCTCCGCGCAGCCGCAAGACCGCCCGCAGCGGTCCGGCCAAGCTGTTTGTGCTCGACACCAATGTGCTGATGCACGACCCGATGTGTCTGTTCCGCTTTGAGGAACACGACATCTTCTTGCCCATGATCGTGCTCGAAGAGCTCGATGGCCACAAAAAGGGCATGACCGAAGTGGCCCGCAACGCCCGCCAGACCAGCCGCACACTCGACGCACTGGCCGGCGCGCCCGGTGCTGACATCGTCCACGGCTTTGACTTAAGCAGTACCGGCCAACGCGAGGCCAAAGGCAAATTGCTGTTCCAGACCCAGCCGCTGGACTACAGCCTGCCCACCAGTCTGCCCCAAGGCAAGGCGGACAACCAAATTTTGGGTGTTGTGGAGGCGCTGCGCAAAAAATACCCAGCCCGCGAAGTGGTGCTGGTGTCCAAAGATATCAATATGCGCGTCAAGGCTCGCGCCTTGGGCCTGGCCACCGACGACTACCAGAACGACAAAACCCTGGAAGACGGCGACTTGCTGTATTCGGGCTCCATGGCGCTGCCGCCAGACTTTTGGTCCACGCACGGCCAAAGCGTGGAAAGCTGGCAACAAGGGCAAAACACCTTTTACAAGGTCAATGGCCCCACAGTACCCAGCATGCTCATCAACCAGTTTGTCTACTTTGAGTCGCCGGGCGAACCCAGCTTGTATGCCCGGGTGACCGAAATCCGGGGCAGTACGGCAGTACTCAAAACTCTGCGCGACTTCAACCACCTGAAAAATGCGGTCTGGGGCGTCACCACCCGCAACCGCGAGCAAAACTTTGCCATGAACCTGCTGACCGACCCGGAGGTGGACTTTGTGACGCTCACCGGCACCGCCGGCACCGGCAAAACCCTAATGGCGCTGGCTGCAGGACTGACCCAGGTGCTCGACGACCGGCGTTACACGGAGATCATCGTGACCCGTGCCACCGTGAGCGTGGGAGAAGACATCGGCTTTTTACCCGGCACCGAAGAAGAAAAGATGGGCCCTTGGATGGGCGCGCTTGACGATAACCTTGAAGTCCTGGGCAAGACCGACACCAACGCCGGCGAATGGGGCCGCGCGGCCACCAGCGAGCTGATCCGCAGCCGTATCAAGATCAAGAGCATGAACTTCATGCGCGGACGCACGTTCCTCAACAAGTACGTCATCATCGACGAGGCCCAAAACCTCACGCCCAAGCAGATGAAAACCCTGATCACCCGCGCTGGGCCTGGCACCAAAATTGTCTGCATGGGCAATTTAGCCCAGATCGACACGCCCTACCTGACCGAAGGGTCGTCCGGCCTGACCTTTGCTGTAGACCGTTTCAAAGGCTGGCCGCACGGCGGCCACATCACCCTGGCACGGGGCGAGCGCTCAAGACTGGCAGATTTCGCCAGCGAAGTGCTCTAAAAAGCGCGTCTTTGAGAGAGGGACAACCCGGCGCCGGGCCGCCCCTAGCCGGGTTAGCCCCTCGGGGGGCAGCGAGCCACACGCAGTGGGCGAGCGTGGGGGCAACAATACCCCGGCGCCGGGCCGCCCCTAGCCGGGTTAGCCCCCTCGGGGGGCAGCGAGCCACACGCAGTGGGCGAGCGTGGGGGCCATATCAATAGTCACCTCCACCTCCGCTGGCAAGGCTCTCAAACTTGGTGATGTTGCGCAAGAACGCCAGCTTGACCGTCCCCGTGGGGCCGTTACGCTGCTTGGCGATGATGATCTCAGCCACTCCTGGCTCTTTGCAGGCCTCTTTGGTGTAGTACTCGTCCCGGTAAATGAACATGATGATGTCGGCATCCTGCTCAATGGCGCCGGATTCGCGCAAGTCGCTCATCATGGGGCGCTTGTCCGGGCGTTGCTCGACACTTCGGTTGAGCTGCGAGAGCGCAATTACCGGGCATTTGAGTTCGCGGGCCAGCATTTTCAGGCCCCGCGAGATTTCGCCCAGTTCGGTCGCCCGGTTTTCGCCTTCACTGCCGCTACCACTCATGAGCTGCAAATAGTCGACCACGATCAAGCCGAGTTGTCCACATTGGCGCGACAGGCGCCGCGCGTTGGAACGCAAATCACCAGAAGTCAGGCCTGCGCTCTCGTCAATGTGCAGCGAGATGGTGCGCAGCTTCTCGATGGCCTCCGAGAGGCGAGGCCACTCCTCATCGGTGAGCTTGCCGGTGCGCAAATGGCCCTGGTCAATGCGGCCAATGGAGCCCACGATACGCACGGCCAATTGCGCCGCACCCATTTCCATCGAAAAAACGGCCACGGGCAAGCCTTCATTGAGCGCGACATGCTCGGCAATATTGATGGCCAGCGCCGTCTTGCCCATGGATGGACGCGCCGCCAGCACAATCAGATCGCCGGCCTGCAAACCGGCGGTCATGCGATCCAGGTCGTAAAAGCCGGTGGGCACGCCGGTCACGTCGTTGGGGTTATCCGCCATCTCCTGAACCCGGTCGAGCAGTTTGACGACCAGCGTGTCCATGGCCTGAAAGCCGCCGCTGTTGCGCTTGCCCTGCTCGCCGATGTTGAAGATCTTTTGCTCGGACTCGTCCACGATCTCGGACACCGGGCGGCCCTTGGTGTTAAACGCTGTGGTGGCGATTTCATCGCTGGCGGCCACCAACTTGCGCAGGATGGAGCGGTCGCGCACGATTTCGGCATAACGGCGAATATTGCTGGCGCTGGGCACGTACTGGGCCAGCGAGTTGAGATAGCTCAGCCCCCCCACTTCGTCGGCCCGGCCCTGGCTTTGCAGGTGCTCGAACACGGTAATGACGTCGGCCGGACGGTTGGAATTCACCAGCACACCAATGGCGGCATAGATCAGGCGGTGTTCGTAGCGGTAAAAATCCCCATCAGCCAGAATGTCGCCCACCCGGTCCCAGGCCTCGTTGCTCAGCAAAAGGCCGCCAATCACGCTGGACTCGCCCTCAATCGAGTGCGGCGGAATGCGCAACTGCGCTATCTGGCGGTCGGCAACAAAGCCGTCCGGGATGGAAATATCGTCTTGCATCGTTGTTCCTGTTTCGCGCCTTCAATCGCACGCCTTGCCGCTTTGCCCGATAAGGGCCAGCGACGAAGGGTCGCAAGCACCAATAGAAAAGCCGCAAGGGCGGGCCCTGGCGGCTTTTCGAGCTTAGCGCACAGCGTCACCGCATTACGGCGCCATTGTCACCTTGTGGCTTACCTTCTGGCGAAGGTCGCTTGTGTTTAGGCGGACTCTCCGTACACGGAAACAGTGATCTCAACCACCACGTCGGTGTGCAAAGCCACGCTAACCGTGTTGTCACCAACGATTTTCACAGGGCCGTGGGGCATGCGAACATTGGATTTGACGACCTTGTAACCGGCCTTGACCAGTTCTTCAGCGATGTCTGCATTGGTGACGGAACCAAACAGGCGTCCGTCCACACCGGCCTTTTGGGTCAGCTTGATGGTGGTGCCAGCAAGCTTTTCGCCCAATTTCTGGCATTCGGCCAGCTTGGCTGCAGCCGCTTTTTCGAGTTCGATGCGACGGGCTTCGAATTCGGCCTTGGCCGCTTCGGTAGCACGACGGGCACGACCCGTTGGGATCAGAAAGTTACGGCCATAGCCGTCTTTGACCTTGACGATTTCGCCCAGGTTACCGAGGTTCAGGACCTTGTCGAGCAGGATGATTTGCATGGGTCAGGTCTCCTTAGATCTTGTGCTGATCGCTGTAAGGCAACATCGCCAGGAAGCGAGCGCGCTTGATAGCGGTGTTGAGTTGGCGCTGGAAAATGGCACGGGTGCCAGTCAGGCGTGCGGGGATGATCTTGCCGTTTTCAGCGATGAAGTCGCGTAAGGTGTCAATGTCCTTGTAGTCAATTTCTTCGACGCCGGTCACGGTAAAGCGGCAAAAGCGCTTGCGCTTAAACAGCAGGGACTGAGTATTGCGCTTGGGGCGCTTGTCTTTGTTGAATTTCTTGAACGTGGCCATAAAGCCTCCTAAAACTAATCTGGTAAAAAATCTTGTATGTGCAAAACAAGCGATTTGCTGCGGGATGCATTGGCAAGGAATCCCTCGAACCTCCAGTGGCTGCCGATGGCCTGCCTGGCCAGCCGCTCGGCCACCGAACCAAATGCCATGGCTTTCAAACTGGTAGCTATCTGCCTTTTACCGCCTGCCTCAACTGCTTCGGACGCATGGTCCAGAACCAGATTCAAAGCCGGTACGCCTGCTGGCGTAAATCTTAGGGCTTGCGCCTCCGTGATCGATGCAGTAATTACCACTGAATTGACAGCCACACCCTTTCGCGCTTCGTCGTTTTAGTGAGGTGTTTAAGCCTGGTACTCAGCCTGTTGCGTCTTACGCGCGTCTTCGCGCTCAACCGTTTTCATCATCGAAGATGGGCCGGTGTCAGCTTTCTTCTTGAGGACGGTCAGGTGGCGCAAAACAGCGTCATTGAACTTGAACGCGTGCTCGAGTTCTGCCATGACGGCTTGGTCGGCTTCAATGTTTACGCACAAGTAATGGGCTTTGGCGAGCTTGTTGATCATGTAGACCAATTGGCGACGGCCCCAGTCTTCCACACGGTGGATTTTTCCGCCGCCGGCAGTGATCATGCCTTTGTAACGCTCCAGCATAGCTGGAACTTGCTCGCTCTGATCCGGATGAATCATGAGAATGATTTCGTAATGACGCATTGATACTCCTTTTGGATAAGCCCACAGCGGGGCCAGAAAAAGCCGCCCCCAGCGTCTAAGTGGAGTGCGGCAAGGCGAAGCCCTCAATTATAGCCCGGCGCCAGACGAACTTGGCAACAGTGGCCTAGTCTGGGCTGATGTGGCGCTGTCCGGCGCGCGTCACTAGGCTAATCGACACGGTAGCGGCAATGCCTGCTGGCACACCAAACACCCCGGCCGAGACAGGTTGAATACCGTACCACAGGGTGCCACCCCAGCCAGAGAACAGACCTTGGAGAGCCGGTAAATTGGTCGCCATGTAATACAGCGTGACACCCAGGCCCGTCAACATGCCGCCTACCGCGCCCGCACGGGTGGTGCCCGACCAAAAGATGCCAAGCACCATGGCCGGCACTAGGCCAGCCGCGGCCAATGAAAACGATGCGGCCACCAAATACAGGATGCCAGCGGGCCGCTGCGCGGCCGCATAGGCGGCCAGCAAAGCCACTACCAGCAGCGCAAACTTGGACCACATCACGGGCCGCATGGACCGGGCCTTGTCGCCATCGCCCTCAAACATCAGGTCGTGGGCCAGGGCGTTGCCGATGGTCAGCAGTAGGCCGTCGGCAGTGGACAGCGCGGCCGCCAGCCCACCGGCGGCCACCAAAATGGAAAAAATGGCGGGCAAACCGCCAATTTCCGGGCTGGCCAGCATCACCAGATCAGCGCCTATCTTCAGCTCCGAGAATTGCAATATCCCGTCGGCATTGACGTCTGACACGGCCAACAGCGAGGGGTCACGCGACCATTGGGCGATCCAGGTCGGCAGGCTGTCCATGGGCTGACCCACGAGATGCGCCATGATTTCGTACTTCACCAAGACCGCCAGCGCCGGTGCAGCCAAGTACAGCAAGGCAATGAACAACAGCGACCAGGCCACCGACTCGCGCGCCTGCGCCACATTAGGGGTGGTGAAGTAGCGCGTCAGCAGGTGCGGCAGGCCCGCAGTTCCGACCATCAGGCAAAACATCAGGGCCAGAAAGTTGGCGCGGGAGCTGTTGAATGCTTCTTTTTCGGCGGGTGAGCCGTCCGGCTTCCCGGCGAAGGCCTGCGCGTGGGGCGGCATGCCTCCCAGGGGCTGGGCACGACTGCGGTTTTCCGTGAGCTGGCGGGTCCACAGTTCGCGGGCCGCAGCCGCATCTTTGGGGACCGCCGCGATTTGGCGGCGTAAGGCCATAGCGCGGCTATCGTCGGCCCCAGATTCACCCAGCTCGCGCAATTGGCGACGCAGCTCCATGCGCTCAAGGCGCATGGCCGTGTCCACGTCCTGGAGCTTTTGCTCAAGCCCATCGGCGCGCCGGGCGTAGATCGCCAGCACCTGCCGCTCGGCGGGAGACGCCTGGATTTGGCGCTCCATTTCGGCAATCTTGGGCAACTGCTGGCCGTAGGCCAGGGCAGCAAAGGGGTTGCCCAACTGCTGGTAAGACAGCCACGACACCGGCAGGGTAAAGGCCAGGATGATGACCACGTACTGCGCCACCTGCGTCCAGGTCACTGCGCGCATACCGCCCAAAAAGGAACACACCAGCACGCCGCCCAGGCCCAGCAGAATGCCGATTTCAAAATGCAAGCCGGTCAGGCGCGAGGTGATCAGGCCTACGCCGTAAATTTGCGCCACCACATAGGTAAATGAACACAAAATCGCGGCACCCGCGGCAATGCGACGCGGCCAGCGACCGCCAAAGCGCAGCGCAAAATAATCGGGCAAGGTGTACAAATTGAGCCGGCGCAAGTAAGGTGCCACCAGCAAGGCCACCAAGCAAAAGCCTCCCGTCCAGCCCAGCACATAAGCCAAACCGCCCGGTTGGTCACCAATGCCCGAAAAGCCCTGGAGGTACAGCCCACCCGACAGGCTGATGAATGAGGCAGCGCTCATCCAGTCGGCGGCCGTTGCCATTCCGTTGTACACGGCCGGAATGCGTCGCCCGGCGACGTAATACTCTTGCGCATTGGCGGTGCGACCATAGACGCCAATGCCTGCGTACAGCACCAGCGTGACCGACAAAAAGATGCCGGCAATCCAGGCCTTTGGCAAGCCCGCCTGCTCGGCCAGGCCCAAGCCGATCAGAGACACCAGCAAGACCACCACATAAGTGCCAAAACGGCGGTGAATGTGCCCTGCGTAAGCGGACAGTGTGGCCGCAGTTTCGGGGTCTTGGGCATCTTCCAGGCGATTTTTGCGCCAGGCAAAAAAAACAATGATCGCAATGAACACCGCCACGGATCCTTGCGCCGCAAACCAAAAGCCCACCGGCCAGCCGGCCACCACGGCCTGCAAATCGCGGACAAAGAAAACCACCCCAAAAGACGCCGCAAACCACAGGGCCAACAAGACGGCATGCAGCCGCCAAGAGCCCCGGGCCTGCGTCGCCTTCATCGCGCGGCGAGTTGTTGCCAGGTGGCGATCACCGAGTCTGGATTGAGCGAGATCGACGAGATGCCCTGCTCGTCCAGCCAGGTGGCAAAGTCCGGGTGGTCGCTGGGACCCTGGCCACAGATGCCGATGTACTTGCCCTGCGCCTTGCAAGCCGTAATGGCCATGCTGATCAGGGCCTTGACCGCCGGGTCGCGCTCGTCAAAGTCGGCTGCGAGCAACTCCATGCCGGAGTCGCGGTCCAGTCCCAGGGTGAGCTGGGTCAGGTCGTTCGAGCCAATCGAGAAGCCGTCAAAGTAGGCCAAAAACTCGTTAGCCAAAATCGCGTTACTCGGAATCTCGCACATCATGATGAGCTTGAGACCGTCTTTGCCGCGCTCCAGGCCGTGGCGCGCCAGCAGCTCCGTCACCTTTCGGGCCTGCTCCAGCGTTCGCACAAAGGGCACCATGACCTGCACATTGTCCAGACCCATTTCTTTGCGCACGCGCTTCAAAGCTTCGCATTCCATGGCAAAGGCTTCCCCAAAATCGGCACTGACGTAGCGCGCTGCACCCCGGAAGCCGAGCATCGGGTTTTCTTCTTCGGGCTCGTAGCGGCTGCCGCCAATGAGCTTGCGGTATTCATTGCTTTTGAAGTCCGACAGGCGCACGATCACCGGCTTGGGCCAGAAGGCCGCAGCAATGGTGGCCACGCCTTCGGCCACGCGGTCTACATAAAACGCACGCGGTGACGCATGGCCGCGCGCCACCGATTCGACTGCTTTTTTCAGGTCGGCGTCGATATTGGGGTAGTCCAGAATGGCTTTGGGGTGCACGCCGATGTTGTTGTTGATGATGAATTCGAGCCGTGCCAGTCCCACGCCCTGGTTGGGCAACTGGCAAAAGTCAAAGGCGAGCTGGGGGTTGCCCACGTTCATCATGATTTTGACGGGAATCTCGGGCATCAGGCCGCGCTGCACTTCGGAGATTTCCGTCTCCAACAAGCCGTCGTAAATAAAGCCGGTGTCGCCCTCGGCGCAGCTCACTGTCACCAGCATGCCCTCTTTGAGCGTCTCGGTGGCATGGCCGCAGCCGACCACAGCCGGAATGCCTAATTCGCGCGCAATGATGGCGGCGTGGCAGGTGCGTCCACCGCGGTTGGTCACGATGGCAGATGCGCGCTTCATGACCGGTTCCCAGTTCGGGTCGGTCATGTCGGTCACCAGCACGTCACCGGCCTGCACTGTGTCCATCTCGCTGATGTTGTGGACGATGCGCACCGGGCCGGTGCCGATTTTTTGGCCAATTGCGCGACCTTCGACCAACACGGCGGCGCGGCCCTTGAGCTTGTAGCGGTATTCCACCGCGTTGGCGGCCTGGCTTTTGACGGTCTCGGGGCGCGCTTGCAAGATGTACAACTCGCCGTCGATGCCGTCTTTGCCCCACTCAATGTCCATGGCTCGACCGTAATGGTCTTCAATCACCAGCGCGTAGCGGGCAAGCTGCTCGACGTCAGCGTCGCTCAGGGAGTAGCGGTTTCGCAGCTCAGTGGGCACATCGGTGGTTTTGACCAGTTTGGCGCCGGCGGCTTGTTCTTGCGGGCTGGTGAACTCCATTTGCAGCAGCTTGGAGCCCAGGCTGCGGCGAATCACTGCGCGCTTGCCCGCGCGCAGCATGGGTTTGTGCACGTAAAACTCGTCGGGGTTAACTGCGCCCTGCACCACCGTCTCCCCCAGGCCGTAGCTCGAGGTAATAAAAACCACGTCTGAAAAGCCCGACTCGGTATCAATAGTGAACATGACGCCGGCCGCACCCAGGTCCGAGCGCACCATGCGCTGGATGCCCGCACTCAAAGCCACATGCTCGTGGGCGAAGCCCTTGTGCACCCGGTAGCTGATGGCGCGATCGTTATAAAGCGAAGCAAACACTTCGCGGATTTTGTGCAACACGTCTTCAATACCCGCCACGTTCAAAAACGTCTCTTGCTGGCCTGCAAACGAGGCATCGGGCAGGTCTTCCGCGGTGGCAGAGGATCGCACCGCAAAGGACGCGGCCGGATTGCCTGCGCTCAAGCTTGCAAAGGCGCTGCGAATGCCATGTTCCAGATCGGTCGGGAACGGTTGCACTTCCACCATGGCGCGGATTTCGGCGCCGGCCACCGCCAGTGCGCGCACGTCCTCAATATCAAGGACGCTCAGGCGCGCATTGATGCGGCCACTCAGGTCCTCGTAGGCCAAAAATGCGCGAAAGGCGTGGGCCGTGGTGGCAAAACCGGTGGGCACTTTTACGCCCTCGGGCAACTGTGAAATCATCTCGCCCAGGCTGGCGTTTTTGCCGCCCACGGACTCGACATCGCTCATGCGCAGGTGCTCAAAAGGCACGACCCAATCGGTGTCGCTAAATAGATCAGACATTACAAGACTCCAAAGTTAAAAATCGGGCCAAGCCTGGGGCCTGCGCGGGCGCTGAAAGCGGCTTTGGTGGCGGCCAAGGGGGTGCAAAACGGTGTGCCTTTGGGATTTGTGGTGCTGGCAGTCTGGTTTTGTCACCCGGACCGGCCAAGAGGCGAATTGTAGGACGCACCTCCGCCTGCGCGGCAAAACGCCGGGGTTGATTGCAACTTGGCCCACAATAGTGCCCATAAAGCAAAACGCCGCAGGCCTTGCCCTCAACTACTTCTTTGCTTTTTACCCCACCATGTCCCAACGCAGCATATTTTTTGTCTCCGACGGCACCGGCATCACCGCCGAGACCTTTGGCAACGCCATCCTGGCCCAGTTTGAGACCAAGGCGCGCCACAACCGCATGCCTTTTATTGACACGGTGGACAAGGCGCACCAGGTAGTGCGACAAATCAACCACGCCGGAGTAGTGGACGGCGCAAAACCGATTGTTTTCACCACCCTGGTCAATATGGAGGTGCTGCAGGTGATTCAGGCGGGATGCCAGGGCATGCTATTGGACATGTTTGGCATGTTTGTGCACCCGCTGGAGCAAGAGCTCCAGCTCAAGTCCAACCACCGCATCGGACGCTTTAGCGACGCGAGCAAAAGCAAGGAATACCACGACCGCATCGAGGCAATCAACTTTTCACTGGCCCATGACGACGGACAAAGCAACCGCGACCTGGAACAATCTGACGTGATTTTGGTGGGCGTGAGCCGCAGCGGGAAAACACCGACCTCGCTTTATCTGGCGATGCAATATGGACTCAAAGCGTCCAACTACCCACTGATTCCCGAAGATTTTGAGCGCCGCCAGTTACCCGCCGCGCTCTTGGCGCACAAAAAAAAGATCTTTGGCCTGACCATTCAAGCCGAGCGTCTGAGTGAAATCCGCAACGAGCGCCGCCCCGACTCCAAGTACGCGTCACTTGCCAACTGCCGCATGGAGGTAGGCGAGGCCGAAAGCATGATGCGCCGCGCGGGCATCCGCTGGCTATCGACCACGACCAAGTCGATCGAGGAAATTGCAACCACCATATTGCAGGAGTTGCACCCCGAACGACTGGTCTATTGACGCAACTCGCTTACAGCCCCAAAGCCGCCAAACCGGCGCGGGCAATTTGTGCGTCTTCGCTGGACTTGACGCCGCTTACGCCCACAGCGCCCAGGCACTGGCCGTCTTTCATGATGGGCACACCGCCCTCGAGCATTCCGTCCAAGGTGGGGGCGCTCAAGAACGAGAAGCGTCCGCCGTTGATCATGTCTTCGTACATCTTGGTTTCGCGCCGGCCAATGGCAGAGGTGCGTGCTTTGGAAGGCGCAATCAGGGCGGAAATGGGCGCGGCGCCGTCTAGGCGCTGCAACCAAAGCAGATGGCCACCGTCGTCGACGATTGCAATGCTCACCGCCCAGGAATGCGCCAGGGCTTCAGCCTCGGCAGCGGCGGCAATGGCCTTGATATCAGTGAGTTCTAGAAAGAGTTTGTTTTTCATAATTTGGAATCAACATGGAGGGGACGCGCGAGCATACCCGCTCGCCGTAGGTGCCAAAAAACTGGCCCCGGTCAGCCAACCCCAAACAAAATCAGGCCAAATTCCAGAATATTTTGCAACTGCGCTTGCAAATGCCTAAACTCAGCCTACCTATTACCCAGGGTTTCAAGGAGTTTGACCATGAATGAACACGCAACAACGATGGAATACAGCCAGGGCTACGGCCTGTCGGCACAAGAACGCAACAAAGTCCTGCGCAACACCTACTGGCTGCTGTCGCTGAGCATGATACCCACCGTGCTGGGCGCTTGGATGGGCGTGGCCTTTGGGCTGGGCCAGATTTTCAGTGGCGGGCTAGGACTGGTACTGAGCTTGGCTGGCATTTTTGGATTTATTTACGCTATCGAAAAAACCAAAAACTCTGCCATGGGCGTGCCCGTGCTACTGGGTTTCACGTTCTTTATGGGGCTGATGCTTTCGCGCCTGATCGGACACACGCTGGGCTTCTCCAACGGCCCTGAACTGATCATGACCGCGTTTGGCGGAACGGCAGGCGTGTTTTTCGTGATGGCCAGCTTGGCGTCGGTTATCAAGCGCGATCTTTCTGGCATGGGCCAGTGGCTGTTTGTGGGCATGATCGTGCTCTTGGTGGGCAGCGTCATCAATATGTTTGTGGGTTCGTCCACCGGCATGGTGGTGATGTCCATGGTGGCAATCGGCATTTTCAGCGCCTACATGCTGTACGACATCAAGCAAATCATCGATGGCGGCGAGACCAATTACATCTCTGCCACGCTGGCGCTGTACCTGGACATCATCAATGTATTCCAGAGCCTCTTGGCACTCTTGGGGATTTTTGGCGGCGAGCGCGACTAAGCCACTGGCTCCCATCCATTAAAAAAGGCCCGCAAGGGCCTTTTTTATCGCCTGCCGTAAGGCTACGGTCTGGGGCTACACCCGCTCAAAAACCGCAATGCTTTCCACGTGCGCCGTGTGCGGAAACATATTGACCACGCCGGCTGCAGTGCAGCGGTAGCCGGCCTGCTCCACCAGCACACCGGCGTCGCGCGCCAAGGTAGCAGGGTTGCAGCTGACGTAGACGATGCGCTGGGGCGGCGTCCAATGCACACGCAGCTCAGGCGCGGCATGCAGTTCGGCCAGCGCTTGCACCAGTGCAAAAGCGCCTTCACGCGGCGGATCCACAAGCCATTTGTCGGCACTGCCGTCGGCCATCAGCACAGCGGGCGTCATCTCAAATAAATTGCGCGCGGCAAAGGTGGTGGGGGCCAGCTTGGGCGCGCCCGCACGGCTGGCGTTGAGCGCCAAGTTGTCACGAGAACGCGCCACCAGCGACTCGGCGCCCTCAATCCCCAGTACTTCGCGCGCCTGCGTGGCCAGCGGCAAGGTGAAATTACCCAGGCCGCAGAACCAGTCAATCACGCGCTCGGACAGCTTGACCTGCAATAAGCCCAGTGCGCGCGACACCAGCACGCGGTTGATGTGTGGGTTGACTTGCGTGAAATCAGTGGGACGAAACGGCATGGTGATACCGTATTGCGGCAGCCGATAGGCCAGTTCCGCCGTGGCGTGGCCGGGCAACTCGTCCAGGCGCACGATGGTGTCTGGGCCCTTGGCCTGCAGCCACCATTGCACGCCAGGGTGGGCGGCGGCAAAGTCGCGCAGCTTGGCCAAGTCGCCGTCACTCAAGTGCACCATGTGGCGCAGCACCAGGGCGGTCACGTCGCCCTGTGCGGCGGTGCCAGCCGTGTCGGCCATATCACCAATGGCAAGTTCGATTTGCGGCAGTTGCTCGACCGCGTCCATGGACTGCACCAACGCGCGCAAGGGCAGCAGCATGGCGCTTACATGGGGCGCGAGCACGTGGCACTCTTTGATATCGGCCACAAAGTGACTTTTGCGCTCATGAAAACCAATCAGTACCGCGCCCTTTTTGCGCACAAAGCGCACCGACAGGCGCGCGCGGTAGCGGTAGCCCCAGGTCGGGCCCTCTATGGGGCGCATCACGGTCTCAGGTTTGACCTTGCCGATGTGCCAGAGGTTGTCTTCGAGTACCCGCTGTTTGACCGCCACCTGGGCGCTGGCGTGCAGGTGCTGCATCTTGCAGCCGCCGCAGGAATTGGGCTGCAGGCCGAAATGCGGACAGGCCGGGCGCACCCGCTGGGACGACTCGACGTGGATTTCGGTCAGCGTGCCCTTCTCGAAACTGCTTTTGCTGCGGTGAATATGGGCGCTGACCACTTCAAAGGGGAGCGCGCCGTCAATGAAAATCACCTTGCCGTCGCTGCGGTGGGCGACGCCCTGTGCTTCAAGATCCAGAGATTTGACGGCCAGCCAGCCTTCGGGCAAGGCGGCGGCGGTGGGTTCGGAGGGAGGGGCATCGTGCATGCCCCGATTGTCTCAGGTCAGCGTGCGGGCAAATACTTCGACGGATCAACCGGTTTGCCCTGCTTGCGCACCTCAAAGTGCAGCTTGACGCGGTCGGCGTCGGTGCTGCCCATCTCAGCGATCTTTTGGCCTTTTTTCACCATCTGGTCTTCTTTGACCAGCAGGCTTTGGTTGTGCGCATAGGCCGTCAGGTACAAGCTGTTGTGCTTGAGGATGATGAGCTTGCCGTAGCCGCGCAGGCCCGAATCGGCATAGACCACCTTGCCGTCCGCTGCCGCCCATACCGCGTCGCCGCTGGCGCCGCCAATATCCACGCCCTTGCGGTTTTTGGCCTCGTCAAAGCCATCAAGCACATCTCCTTTGGACGGCCAGGCGAAGCTAATGTCGTCCTCTGAACTGGAGTTCGACCCGTTGGCCGCAGACGCAGATGCCGGGGCCAATGCCGCTTTGGCCGGGGCAGACGCAGCGCCCGCTGGCAGTGGCGCGGTCGCCGTTACTTTGGCTGCAGCAACCGGTTTGGCCGCCACCGCTTCTTCCGGTGGCACCACGCGCAAGACCTGGCCGATTTCGATGCGGTTGGGGTTTTCCAATACGTTCCAGCGTGCAATATCGCGGTGGCTTTGGCCCGATTCCAGGCCAATGCGGATCAGCGTGTCGCCTTGTTTGACCGTGTAGTAGCCGGGCTTGCCGGCGTTGGGGTCGAGCGCAGGGGCGGGGACCGCCGCCGCTTTGGAGCTTTCAAGCACCGGGGCCGGCGCGGGGCTCGCTGCTGGCACCGGCTGTACGGTGCGCCCCCGGTCTTCCACTGGCGCGCGCAAGCCGGGTTTTGAACTGCAGGCCGCCAAGGCCAACACGCAAACCGTTGCCGACATGGCACCTATCCGAAACAGGCTTCTTGACATTGCATCCATTCCCATTTTGTTTTATTTACGCCACGCCGGATTTTAGGGGGACAAAGTGCACCGCCTCCAGAATGGTCTGGCGCAAGCCCTGGCTGGTTTTGTCCACCACCACCAGGGCCTGGGCGGCAACGCCCCCACCTGCCCCACCCCCGCCGTCCGCTGTGCGCTGCTCCACAGGCGCCACCAGGCGCCCCCCCACAGCGAGCTGGTCGGTCCAGGCGGTGGGAAGCGCGTCGCCCCCGGCCGCGGCAATGATGGCAGCATAAGGTGCGCCCGGGGCGTAACCCAACATGCCGTCGCTCAAAAGCAGATGCAAATTAGCCAAGCGCAAAAAGCGCAGGTTTTCACGCGCCTTTTCGTGCAGGCCGCGCAAGCGTTCGATGGAATAGACCTCGGTGGCAATCTCGCTCAACACCGCAGCCTGGTAGCCGCAGCCGGTGCCAATTTCGAGCACGCGGCCCAATTTGCCCTCTTTGCCCTGGCACAAGAGCTCAATCATGCGCGAGACCACGCCCGGTTTGGAGATGGTCTGTCCCAGGCCAATGGGTAGGCTGGTGTCTTCGTAGGCCTGGTTCACCAGAGCGCTGTCAACAAAGCGGTGGCGCTCGACCCGACCCATGGCAGCCAGCACGCGCGGGTCGCTCAAGCCCTGGAGGGCGAGCTTTTGCACCATGCGTTGGCGCACGGCCATGGAATCCATGCCCAGACCCTGTGGCAGATTGGTGCTTTGCAGCGGCTTGGCCTTGGCAGCAATCACGCTGCTGTCCATGCGCGCTGGGAACGTGGGCCTTTGCTTCATTCAAGGTTCAGACTGCCTGGGGTAGCAAAAATTGCTGCGGTTTGCGACCAGACGTCCAGGCTCAGGTGGTCAGTCAGGTCAATTTTGAGTGGCGTGATCGACATATGGCCCAGCGTGGTGGCGTGAAAATCAGTGCCGTCGGCGTCGTCCTTGGCCGGGCCGGCAGCGCCAATCCAGTACATGGTTTCGCCGCGCGGGCTCGTTTGTTTGATCACCGGTTCGGCGGCGTGGCGCTTGCCCAGGCGGCAGAGTCTGGTGGGACCAATCTGCGCATATGGCAGGTTGGGGATGTTCACGTTCAACAGCCAGGGTGCGCCGCCCAGCATCTGGTGCTGCGCCATGGATAGCACCAGATCGCGCGCCTTGCGGGCGGCGGACTCGATCTCCAGCCAGTCTTTATGCACTTGCGAAAAGGCAATGGCAGGCACGCCAAACAAATAGCCTTCCATGGCTGCACCCACCGTGCCGGAGTAAATCGTGTCGTCGCCCATATTGGCACCATTGTTGATGCCCGAGACCACCAAGTCTGGCCGGTAGTCCAGCAAACCCGACAGCGCAATGTGCACGCAATCGGCGGGCGTACCGTTGACGTAGCGAAAGCCGTTGGCGCCCCGGTGCACGTACAAAGGGGCATTCAGGGTGAGTGCGTTGGACTTGGCGCTGTTGTTGTGCTCGGGGGCGATAACTTCCACCTCGGCCACGTCTTTAAGGGCGTTGAACAGGGCTAGCAGGCCGGGCGCATGGTAGCCGTCGTCGTTGGAAATGAGGATTTTCATAAGGACCTGGAGTGATCGACTCATTGTAGGTGCGCCTCCCCCGCCGAGGTCACGCCTGAGACAGATTGCCCCATTGCGGCTGGGGGGCGGGCCTCTATGATGGCCCCACATTTTTTGGAGACTGACCCGATGCACGCTTGGCTATGTGAAAACCCCGTGGGCGTTGATGCCCTGACCTGGACCGAATTGCCCACGCCCACCCCCAAGGCGGGCGAGGTGCTGATAGAAATCAAGGCCGCCAGCCTGAATTTCCCCGATCTGCTGATCGTGCAAAACAAATACCAAATGAAACCCACCCTGCCCTTTGTGCCGGGTTCGGAATACGCGGGCATCGTGCAGGCGGTGGGCGACGGCGTTAGCCACCTCAAAGTCGGCCAGGCCGTGGCTTGCCTGAGCGGCACCGGCGGCTTTGGCAGCCACACGATTGCGCCAGCGGCCCTGTGCATGCCACTACCACCGGGATTTCCGATGGTCGACGCTGCGGCCTTCATCATGATTTACGCCACCTCGCACCACGCGCTGATCGACCGCGCCGCACTCAAGGCCGGTGAAACCGTGCTGGTGCTGGGTGCTGCGGGCGGCGTGGGCACCTCGGCCATTCAGATTGCCAAGGCGGCGGGCGCGCATGTGATTGCTGCGGCTTCGACCGACGAGAAATGCGCGCTGTGCAAATCCACTGGCGCGGACGCCACCATCAACTACTCCGTAGAGAACCTGCGCGACGCCATCAAGGCGCTCACCAACGGAAAAGGCCCAGATGTGATTTACGACCCGGTAGGCGGCGACTATGCTGAGCCAGCCTTTCGCTCCATCGCCTGGCGCGGCCGCTACTTGGTGGTCGGCTTTGCCGCAGGCCCCATTCCCGCCCTGGCCTTTAACCTGGCGCTGCTCAAGGGCGCGTCCATCGTGGGTGTGTTCTGGGGCGACTTTGCCAAGCGTGAACCCAAGGCCAGCGCCGCGGCCATGGCCGAGCTGGCGCAGTGGTACGGCCAAGGGAAGATCAAACCGGTGATCGACCGCACCATGCCCATGGCCGAACTGAAAGCCGCCTACGCCCACATGGGATCTCGTGGGGTCATGGGCAAGCTGGTGATGGTGAACTAGCTAACTAATCGGGGTCAACTAATTGGGGTCAAACTAATTGGGGTCAGATTCCAATTTAAATTGAATTGAATCTGACCCCAATTAGTTGTTTGACCCCAATTAGTTGTTCAATTAGTTAATGCCGGAAGTGCCGCACGCCGGTGTAAACCATGGCCACACCGCGTTCATTGGCAGCGGCCACCACGTCGTCGTCGCGCATGCTGCCGCCGGGCTGGATGATGCAGGTGGCACCCGCATCCACCACCACATCCAGTCCATCACGAAAAGGGAAGAACGCGTCGCTCGCTACCACGGTGCCTGCGAGCGACAGACCGGCATGTTCGGCCTTGATGCTGGCAATGCGGGCCGAATCCAGGCGACTCATTTGGCCCGCGCCCACGCCACGGGTCTGGCCGTCCTGGCAAAACACGATGGCGTTGGACTTGACATACTTGGCCACCGTCCAGGCAAACAACATGTCTTGCAACTGCGCCGCCGTGGGTTGCACTTGGGTCACGACCCGAAGATCGGCCAGCGTGAGCGTTTGGTTGTCGGCAGTCTGGATCAAGAGGCCCGAGCCGATGCGCTTAACGTCGACCGCGTTGCGGCCCTGCTCCCAGGCAGTAGCGCCTGCAGCCTGGCCGAGCGCGTGGGGCAAAGCGATTTGCAGCACCCTCACATTGGCCTTGCCCTGGAAGATGGCCAGCGCCGCAGGCGTGAAGGCCGGGGCCATCAGCACTTCGACAAACTGCTTGGAAATTTGCGCAGCAGTGGCTTCGTCCACGGTGCAATTGAACGCGATGATGCCGCCAAAGGCCGAGGTGGGGTCGGTGGCAAAGGCCTTGGAATAGGCGGCCAGCGCGTCGGGCGCAATCGCCACGCCGCAGGGGTTGGCGTGCTTGACGATGACGCAGGCCGGGGTGTCGAAGCTCTTGACGCATTCCCAGGCTGCGTCGGCGTCGGCGATATTGTTAAAGCTCAGCTCCTTGCCCTGCAACTGCTGCGCCGAGACCAACGAGCCGGGTGCGGGGTATAGGTCGCGGTAAAAGGCGGCGCTTTGGTGCGGATTTTCGCCATAGCGCAGGTCTTGCAGCTTGACGAAGCGGCCGTTGGATTGGGCTGGAAACGCAGCCATGCTGCCGTCCTCCTGGATGCAAGACAGATAGTCGCTGATGGCGCCGTCGTATTGGCTGATACGGTTGAACGCGGCCACCGCCAGAGCGAACTTGGTTTTTTGGCTCACGGCGCCGCTGTTTTGCAGCTCGGCCACCACGCCTGAGTACTGCGAGGCGTCGGTCAGCACGGCCACGTCTTTCCAGTTTTTAGCCGCGCTGCGCACCATGGCTGGGCCGCCGATGTCGATGTTCTCAATCGCTTCTTCCAGCGTGCAGCCGACTTGGGCCACGGTGGCCTCAAACGGGTAAAGATTGACCACCAGCAAGTCGATGGTGCCAATGCCATGCTCGGCCAGCGCCGCCATGTGCGCAGGCAGGTCGCGGCGGGCCAACAGGCCGCCGTGCACGCGCGGGTGCAAGGTTTTGACACGGCCGTCGAGCATCTCGGGGAAACCGGTCATGTCGGCCACTTCGGTCACCGGCAGGCCGTACTCGGCCAGCAATTTGGCGGTGCCACCCGTGGACAAAAGGGCAATCCCCAGGCCGTGCAGCGCCCGGGCGAGTTCGACGATGCCGGTTTTGTCCGAGACGGAAAGCAATGCGTTCATAAGAGCTGGTGTTCCAAAAGTTTTTTGCGAAGGGTGTTGCGGTTCAGGCCAAGCCACTGGGCGGCTTTGGACTGGTTGTTGTCAGAGGCGACCATCACCAATTCGAACAGCGGCTTTTCAACCGCGCGAACCAGCATTTCGTGCATGCCGTGGGGCTCCAAGCCGTCCAGGTCACGCAGATAGGCCTCTAAGCTGGCACGCACGCATTCATCGAGTTGTTGTTTGCTCATAGCGCCAATTCCATGTGGTCTGGGGTTGCGGTGGTCAAAAGGGGATAGGCGGCGCTCGCGTCCACGGGCTCACCGCCCAGGTCGCGGGCCGGAATGCGGTCCATGCGGTCGTTCAGTTGGTCCAGAAACTGCCCAACGGCCAGTACCTGGCTGGCGCTGTCTTCAAGGGCATTGACCTCTTGGCGAAACGCTTCGCCGCCGGGCAAGGCGCGCACATACCAGCCAATATGCTTGCGCGCCGTGCGCACGCCACTGTACTCACCATACAGACTGTAGTGGTCGTGAAGATGCTCGATGAGCAGGCGCTTTACTTCGCTTACCAAGGGCGGCGCCAGGTGCGTTCCGGTGTCCAAAAAGTGGGCGATTTCGCGAAAAATCCAGGGCTGGCCCTGGGCAGCGCGGCCCACCATCAGAGCGTCTGCGCCAGTGCGCAGCAACACCTCGCGCGCTTTCTCAGGACTGTCGATGTCGCCATTGGCCACCACCGGAATGCGCAGCGCGGCCTTCACAATGGCAATCGTGTCGTATTCGGCAGCGCCCTTGTAGCCTTGCTCGCGGGTGCGGCCATGCACCGTGACCATTTGCACGCCGGCGTCCTGCGCAGCCAGGGCGATGGACAGTGCGTTTTTGTGGCTCTGGCACCAGCCGGTGCGCATCTTGAGCGTGACTGGCACATTGGACGGCGCGCAGGCAAGGACTACGGCCTCAATGATGGACAGAGCCAAAGTCTCGTCTTGCATCAAAGCTGAGCCGGCCCATTTGTTGCACACTTTTTTGGCTGGGCAGCCCATATTGATGTCAATGATCTGGGCGCCCCGGTCCACGTTGTAGCGTGCAGCGTCGGCCATCATGGCCGCGTCGGTGCCTGCAATCTGCACCGCAATCGGCCCGGGCTCGCCGTTATGGTTGGCACGGCGCGAGGTCTTGAGCGTTTCCCACAAATCGCGCCGTGACGTGACCATTTCACTGACCGCATAGCCCGCCCCAAGGCGCTTGCACAACTGGCGAAACGGCCGATCCGTGACCCCGGCCATGGGCGCGACAAAAAGGGAATTTGCCAAGGCAAATGGGCCGATGAACATGGACGGATAAGCGGGGTTTGGAGGAGAGAGGCGCTCTGCGGAGCGTCGGGTTGATTATTCTACCTGCCTAATATTTCAGCAGGTGGAAGATTTTGGGATTCGATTCGCACCGCTGGGATGTGTTTTTTTCGGTAGGAGCGGCGCCCTCGCCGCGAACCTCGCACCGGTAGGAGCGGCGCCCTCGCCGCGAACCTCAAGGGCAAGCAAACCCCGAGGTCATTCGCGGCGAGGCGCCGCTGCTACCAAAGTCACGCCGACCCTTGCCCATCTGCCGCTCCCAGCCAGATCAAGCCGTCGCCAGTGGTGCCGTAGCCGAGGCGACGAAGCCAAATGTTGCTGTTCGCTCCCCCTTTCCTCCCCGCTGGGGAGGAAAGGGGGCCGGGGGGATAGGCAGGGAAAAAACCACGATATCTGCGCCAAACAAAATGACGTCCCACTTCTGCGTAAGCACAAAACTCTAGTCACCGACCGTACCTATACTTCTTTACCCATGCAAGCCCACCTCCAAAACGTCCTGCACCTGCTATCCCTGCCGGAGTACGGACTCACTACGGTGTTTGTGGTTTCTTTCATCTCCGCCACGCTGCTGCCGCTGGGCTCTGAGCCTGCGGTCTTAGGGCTAATTCAGCTCAACCCAGCCGAGTACTGGCCCGTGATTTTTGTGGCCACCGCGGGCAACACCCTGGGTGGGGCGCTGGACTGGTGGATGGGCCATGGCGCGCGCAAGGTGGCGCGCCATGACAAGCCTGCCTCAGCGAATGGCCGCGCCCTGGCCTGGCTGGAAAGGCTAGGCCCCAAAGCTTGTTTACTGGGCTGGCTGCCGGTGGTGGGCGACCCGCTGTGCACCTTGGCCGGCTGGCTCAAGTTGCCCTTTTGGCCTTGTGTGGGCTATATGCTGATCGGCAAGTTTTTGCGCTATGTCCTCATGACTGGCGTCTTTTTCGGCGGACTGAACCTGCTGGCCTAGGCGGCAAGCCCGCACGCAGGCCTCAGGGCTTGCGAACCTCGTTGATTTCCAGGGCAATGCCTTGCGTCCCCAGAGCAACAGGCCCCACCTGACCGCTCAGATCACCCGGCTGGGGAATAGCGTCTCCCGACTTGCTGATGCGCGCGCCCAAGACCACTTGTGCAGATGAAGACAAAAGCGCGGCTGGCGACATGGACTTGCTGTCGTCCAGCGTAAAGCGGTAAGGCAGGTCTTTGACCTGGATGCGCTGGGCGGCCAGCGGAACGCGTCCGCCATTGGCCGCGCGGGCAAAAATAAACACTGTATCTTGCGGACTCGCTTTGGCCAGCAAAGCCGATGACAGGGTGACGGTGCCGCTGACCGACGCTGCCACGCCACTGGGCGCGGCCTGGGCAGCAGACGCCGACAAGGGCGCTGGTGCTGCTGGCAAGGGCGTGGGGTCTGCCGGTAAACCAGCGCGGCTGCGTGCCTCTTGCAGGCTTGATGTGACCCGCTGCACAAGTGCGCTGTCGGGTTGGCCGACTTTTTCCACCTCACTCCAGTAGCGCACGGCCTGTGCGAAGTCTTGGCGCACGAAGGCGTCGGTACCGGCCAGGGCCAATCCCTTGATGTTGGCCGGGTCGATCTTGAGTGCCTGGGTGATGAGCTTCATGGGCTCGCCCGCCAGGCTATGTTTGTTTTTTACCGCCAGCGCGTCGGCATAGTCCACCAGCAACGAAGGATCGTCCTTGCGCAGCGCAATAGCGTGGGCGTAGGCGTCCAGCGCCTCGGCGTTGCGCTCCATCACGCTGTAGGAACGTGCCAACATAGCCCAGCCTTCGCCGTCGCTGGGGTCTTGCTTAAGGCGTTCGGCCAGTTTGTCGACCATGGCGATGATTTGTGCGGAGTTGGGTTGGCCCGCACCCTCGCCCTCGCCCGCCAATTGCGCCTCTATTACGGGCAGGGCTTTGTACCAGTAACCCGCACCTGCAACCAGTACGACGGCCAAGGCAATGCCCGTGAGCAAGCGCCCAGAAGCTTTGCGGCCTATGGCTTCGCCGCTAGAGGTGCCAGTGTCATGCAGCAGCAGGTCGAGCAAGCGGCGCTCCAGCGCGGCGGTCTGCTGCTCAAACTGGGCCTTGGACAGAGTTCCGGCGCTGTGGCGGCCCTGTAGCTCAGCAAGCTGGCGCTTAAAAGGTGTGAGCACAGAAGACAGGTCAGCGGACATAGGTGCGGCTTCCAAAAAAATGTGGGAGGGCTTGCGCCGCTTTGGGGGCTAGCCTCAAAAAAAACGCTGGCGCTGCTCAGGTGGTGGTGCCGGGCTCTTGGGGCTCTTGGGGTTCTTCGGGTTCAAACTGGTCGGCGGGCATGCGGCTGCGCCTGCGCAGCACCACGAACAAGGTGCCCAGGCCAATGAGCACCATGGCCGCCGGGCCGATCCACAGCAGCGCAGTCATGGCCTTGAAGGGCGGGCGGTACAGCACAAAGTCGCCGTAGCGCGCGACCATGTAGTCGGTGATTTGCGCATTCGTCTTGCCCGCTTGCAGCAGTTCACGCACCTGGGTGCGCAAATCAACCGCCAACTCAGCGTGCGAATCTGCAATGGTCTGGTTTTGGCAGACCAGACAGCGCAGTTCGCTGGAAATCGCCATCACGCGGGCTTCGAGCGCGGGGTCGGCGCTGACGGGCACGGCCTCGTTGGCCCATGCTGCGGCTGTGGAGCAGGCCACCACTGCAGCCAACAAGGCTTGGAGAAACCGCTTAGCCATTGAGTTGCCTCACCAGAGGTTCGATTTTTGTACGGATGACCTCGGGCGTGACCGGGCCGATCTGCTTGAAGCGCACCACGCCCTGGCGGTCGATGATGAAGGTCTCGGGCACGCCGTAAACACCAAAATCAATGCCCACGCGGCCATCCAGGTCAGAAAGCGAGGCGGTGTAGGGGTTGCCAAAATCCGCCAGCCATTTTTGACCCGCTGCGCGCTTGTCTTTGTAGTTCAATCCGTAGATGGGAAGCATCTTGGACTTGGCAAACTCCACCAGCAGCGGGTGCTCTTCGCGGCAGGCCACGCACCACGAGGCCCAGACGTTGAGCATCCAGACCTGGCCCAGCAGATCGTCGCGGCGAATCGTCTGCGCCGGGTCGTCCAGCCGCGCCAGCGCAAAGGCGGGTGCGGGCTTGCCGATCAGGGGCGACGGCACTTCCTTGGGGTCGAGCTTGAGCCCGGCGCCCAGAAAAAGCACCAGCACCAGAAAGATGCCCATGGGTATCAAAAACTTGAGGTATTTCATGCGGCCACTCCCGTTTTGCGGCGGTAGCGCCGGTCGGTCACGGCCAGCAAACCACCCAGCGCCATCAGCAGGCAACCGCCCCAGATCCAGTCGATAAAGGGTTTGACATAAACGCGCACGATCCAGGCGCCGCCTTCAACCTGCTCGCCCAGCGACACATACAGGTCGCGGGTGACGCCGGCGTCAATCGCGGCCTCGGTCATAGGGTTTTGCTGGATGCGATACATGCGTTTTTCCGGGCGCATTTCCAAAGGCGCACCGCCGTTGCGGGTGACTTGCATCTGGCCCTGAATGGCCACGTAATTGGGGCCTTGCAGTTCCTTGACACCGTTAAAGGCAAAGGTGTAGCCGCGCACCGTGGTGCTGTCGCCTACGGCCATCTTGACGTCGCGCTCTATCTCGTAGGTCTTGACCATCACCACACCAAAGCAAAAGGCGGCAATGCCCAGATGGGCCACCATCATGCCCAATAGCGCACGCGGAATTTGCCGCGCCCGGGTGCCTGCGTCGGCCCATGCAGCGCCTGCGGGGTGCACGCGCTCCCACAGGTCGGTGGCCACCGAGGCCGCAATCCAAAAGGCCATTACCAGCCCCAGGGTCGAAACAAGACGTACCTCACCCGCCAACCAACCCGTGATCAGTGAGGCCGTGATCGCGATCACGGCAGCCCAACGCAAGCGAAGCGCAAGCGATGGCAAGTCAGTCTCTTTCCAGCGTGCCAGGGGGCCCAGGCCCATCAGGAACACGGTGGGCGCCATCAAAGGCATGAACACTGCGTCAAAGTAAGGCGGACCGACCGAGATTTTTCCCATGCCCAAAGCGTCCAGCAGCAGCGGGTACAGCGTACCGAGCAACACCGCCATCGCGGCCACCAGCAGCAGCACGTTGTTGCCCAGCAAAGCAGATTCTTTGGACCACAGGGCAAAGCGTTTGCCCAGGCCCACGGTGGGCGCGCGCCAGGCATACAAGGCAAATGACGAGCCCACCACCACCACCAAAAACGCCAAGATGAACAGGCCCCGACGCGGGTCGGTGGCAAAGGCATGCACTGAAGACAACACACCCGAGCGCACCAGGAATGTTCCCAGCAGCGAGAACGAGAAAGCCAGGATCGCCAGCAATACCGTCCAAGACTTGAAGCTGTTGCGCTTCTCGGTCACCGCCAGCGAGTGGATTAGTGCCGTACCCAAGAGCCAGGGCATGAGCGAGGCGTTTTCGACCGGGTCCCAAAACCACCACCCGCCCCAGCCCAGCTCGTAATACGCCCAGGAGCTGCCCAGAGCGATGCCAATCGTCAAGAACATCCAGGCCACGGTGGTCCAGGGCCGCGTCCAGCGCGCCCAGGTGGAATCAAGATTGCCACCCAATAGCGCGGCGATGGCAAAAGCAAATGCCACCGAGAAGCCCACATAGCCCATGTAGAGCATGGGCGGGTGGATAACCATGCCGGGGTCTTGCAAAAGTGGGTTCAGATCCCGCCCGTCAAGCGGCGCGGGAAAGAGACGGTCAAAGGGGTTGGACGTGAACAGCATGAAAAGCAAAAAGCCCACGCTGACCAAACCCATCACCGCCAGAATGCGCGCCACCACCACCTCGGGCAAATGGCGGCTAAAAGCTGCCACAGCCACCGTCCACAGGCACAGCATTTGTACCCACAGCAAAAGCGAGCCCTCATGCCCGCCCCACACCCCGGCGATGCGGTACTGCAGCGGCAGCGCGGTGTTGGAGTTGGAGGCGACGTAAAGCACAGAAAAATCGTGCCGCACAAAAGACGCCACCAGGCAGGCAAAGGCCACCGCCACCAGCGCAAAAAGCGCATACGCGCCGGGGCGGGCCAGGCCCATCCAGTCGCTGCGGCCATTGGCAGCGCCCGCCATGGGCAGCA
>Ga0114978_10000194_pt1 | contig 50688 bp, 35 predicted proteins | sample S_140212_EF_Meta_FD_87027 | JGI IMG/M metagenome (GOLD analysis project Ga0114978, IMG submission 87027) | Freshwater microbial communities from Lake Simoncouche, Canada to study carbon cycling - S_140212_EF_MetaG | ecosystem: Environmental > Aquatic > Freshwater > Lake | place: Lake...
ATTGCTGAAGAACTACAACGTCTTGGGCATTGGGAATTTGGCAGTACACTGGAAATACTCAACATATATCAACGCTACTATGCCAACAAGTCTGGGCACATGCTGGACGTTGGCTGTAACATTGGCACCTGGACTGTACCATTAGCACAGCGATATCCGCAAAATACTATATTGGCCTTTGATTGTCAGCCACCGCTGGTTGAATGCGTACAGCAAACTATACAACTAAATCAATTAACTAACGCACAAGCAACTTGTTGTGCAGTGTCAGACGCTTGCGGTACAGCAACCTATAACAAAATAGACTATGAATGGGGAGCAAATTTTGGCGCATATGAATTTGAACCACCTTACGCACAGTCTGACTTTAACGGACAAACACTAGCGGTAACTGATACCATAGCAACCAGAACCATTGACAGTTTGAATCTTGATTCGGTGGTGTTTATTAAATTAGATATAGAAGGTATGGAGTTCAAGGCCCTTGAAGGCGCTGTCAATACTATACAACGCTGTGGACCTTTTGTGGCATTTGAACATCATAAAACTGATAGAAAAGCGGCCGAACAATTGTTACAGGATTTAAACTATACAATACATCACATGACCATTGGGCAAATGACTCTAGCTACGCCAGCTGATTTGTAAATCGTTTTTATCACTGGCTAGACAATCTAACACTTGTTGGGCAAACAGTTGATTTTGCTCTGTGCTAAAATGATTTCTTCTATCATCATTTATAAGAGCTGACCCTGAGTGGTCAGCACCTAGACTTAATTCAACCAATGGTGTTGAGACTTTGGTGCCTGACAGCAGTTTAAACGGCTCTTGACTGCTGCTAAATGATTGGAAGTGCAACACTTGACGTCCTGCCAACAGTTGATTCAGTTCTAAATACCAATGTTTTACTGCCCACAAGCTGATTTCGTCATCAGCAAAATATTTAAGATACTGTTGTTTGACCTGTTCAGCTTCGTGATTCTTAAACAGTTTTTGAGCACTGAGTGGTCTATGCGGGTTGGTATGGCAAAAGATAAACGTCTGCATATCTGGAAAGCTGGCCAAATTCTCTAAGAGATTTTTTCTAGTCAACCACCAGCTGTCGCCGGGAAATCCTCGTCCACGTAGTTCACAACCTAATTTAGCAGCAACTGCATTGGGCCAATCTGTAACTTCCTTGCGATAATAACAAAAGCTATCACCACCTATGTATAAGCGTTTCACGAGTGTACCCGAACGCCGTACAGTTGTTCAAAGCGATCTGCGTCAGCACGGTCATTGACCATGGGTTCGCCACGTATGTTCAGGCTGGTATTGAGTAACACAGGGCAACCAGTCTGTTCCATCCAGGCTTCTAACAGTCGCCTTATACCTGACCCGTCTTTGGGCACTGTTTGTATGCGACTGGTTCCATCTATGTGAATGACTGCTGGGAATACATCAGGATACTTACAACGTCCAACAATCTGCATGTAACGGCTATCACTCCACCCTGAGGGCATTTCAAAATAAAGATCAGCATATTCCTCTAACACCACCGGAGCAAACGGACGGAACTGTTGACGACGTTTGATCGCATTTACTCTATCTTTTATATCCGGTCCCCTGGGGTCGGCGAGGAGACTTCTATTTCCAAGAGCTCTGGGTCCAAACTCTGCCCGACCGCTAGCGACACCGCAGATTCTATCACTGAGTAAACTATCGACGATGGCATCAACAGGATATTCTCCTGTGATTTCATGGCCAAGGTACGCATCTCTCCAGTTAATTCTGTGTCCGTATGCCAATGCGGCAGCGCCAAGACTGCTACCAGCGTCACCAGGACAAGGCATAATCCAAATGTTTTCAAAAAATTCACCAAGTTTTCTATTAGCAAGACAGTTTAAAGCAACGCCACCCATGTAGACTAAATTAGAGCTCCATCCAAACTCTCGGGCGTAACGCATTATATTATATATCAGTTGTTCTGTTAAAACCTGCGCACTAGCAGCAATATCTTCATTACTGGCCTCAGGTAAGAATCCAGGATCAATACCTATGTGTAGATTTTCACTGAGCAAAGGGCGTAGTTCTTCAACATAACGAGGTTCACCCCAAGCTGCCATGCCCATGGTAATGTATTCTTCATCCAACGGGTGTAGGCCAATACGCTGAGTAACAGCACTGTAAAACAGGCCTATTGAGCGTGGGTAGCGTTGTCCCCATAACTTGTGATATTGTGCCAGACCCGTTTGATCATAATGTGCGGCATATATTGATACAGTATCAAACTCACCAATGGCATCTATTACAACCACTGTGGCCCGGTTGTAAGGGCTGGTCTGAAAGCCAGCGGCCGCGTGACTAAGGTGATGATTATAACTTTTAATATGTTTGGGTAGATATTGTAACCAAGCACCCAATTGTTGTTTAAGTATTTGTCTAGTGGTCAAACTGCCAAAATCAACACCTTCTCCTGATCTTAAACGACGCAACTGTTTGATCAATGGACGTTCATAATATGCTATGGTGTCTATAGGGTATTCACAAAACTCATTCAACATGCTGGAATGAATATTGCTATCATTCTTGCGTTTACTGTAGCGTTCACTGTGTCCAGCAAATACAATATCACCGTGCGTGTCGATCAAGGTGGCAGCGGCATCGTGAAAGCCTGCACTGATACCAAGTATATGTTGAACTGGTGCTAGTTTCATTTATAGATAAACGGATCTCTTTTGCGTAGTTCTTTAAGCTTCTTACGATAGCGTATTTCCAATCGAATACGACTGATTATGTTTTTTATCCAAGACATGATATTTGTTTCTCCATATAATCTGCGTCCCACCAATGATACGGGTACTGCACTTGTGCTTCATTGGTTCTTATTGCACAAACATTTAAGTGAGTATTTAACTGTGCCCAGATCGCCTGGCAATCTTCTGTGCCAAAGCTACGTTGTAAGTCCACTTGTCCCACCTGCGGGTGTCCTATTGTTAAACTTTTATCTTCTGGGTCAAAGTTGTTGTCACGGAGCCATCCTCTAAATTCTTTAAGGTGATTGATCTGCCAGGGCCTGTTGGATGGGTCTACTCCCCACTCTATATCAAAGTCTCCGGCAGCTTCGGTTTGTGCTTTGAGGCTAGTTGTGGTTAGTTCACCTATTCTACTGTCACGCCCTTCATCGTTGAACACTTCCCAATGGTGTTTGCCCACTGCTTTGTTAACGCCCACATATACTCCGCCCAGTGTACGATTGATAGTTTCTACGCCAAACAATTCATAATCTGCTTCATCCAGAGTAAAACGTGGTGCCCGTAACCAACACATGAGTTGACTGGGTCTTTCCCACTCGGGTGCTGTGTGTTTTTTACGCCAGCTCAGTTGCCACGATTCAAACTCGTGACACAACAGATTTAACTGTCTAATATGCCAGCGTGTGGTGTTGTCTGCCCGCCAATAGTAGTCGCTGATATGCCCGCTACTGCCTTGTAAGTCTTCAAAATAACGATGTAGCTGATTAAAATGTGCATGGTCAACACCCTGATCCTCTGCTACACTGTTGGCCAGACTAAAGTGATCGTTGATTTGATAACCAATATTGGCTCGGTTAATGGCCTCAATGCTTTGGTTTATTTTTTCCAGTATATAAGTGCCATTTCTAACACTGTCAGCAAATCCTAAAAAACAAAAGTTCTTTTCTAAATGATATTCTTTGGCAATCAACTCATTCAGGGCTTGAAGCCATTTGCGACTCAATGTATTATCGGCCACGTTGATGTACACAGTCAGGGCATCTGTGCCTGTGCCTAGATCTATTTCAACAACATCAAGCAATTGAGTTGTACCATTCATAAATTTCTGGATCCTGTTGTAGTATATCCGACAGAGTATGGGTATCTTTGCGGATCTGTTCCAACTGTAATATGCGACGTTTGCCCTTGGCAAGCCCAGCTTGATAAGTGTCGGGCCATTGCTCTGAAAACACGGGTCGATTTTTTAACTGTAACAGTACGTCTCGTAATGCTCCTGTATTTACATTGGCCACCAGCGTGTCTACTTTTTTGTCTAATAGCTCTCTTGGCAAGGCCAATGGACTCAGCACAATATCTGGGCTGAAACTAAACACCACTTTGGCCAGGATGTCAACTCCAAATTCTTCTGCAAGTCGTTGTATGTTTTCAACTTCAAACAGGCCTGGCAGGGTAAGGGTAAAATCAATACGCATTTGTCGACGATGCCGGGCAATTGCCACGCCGTGGGCAAAATTATCTCGCCATGTACTATAGTCAAGTCCAGTACGGATGTATTCGCCAGTGGCTCCTGTTCCGTCAATGCTGGCACAGATTTGCCAGTCTCTGACATGCGCTAGGATATCCGTAAACAGATCAACACCACCATAACGGGTGCGACTAAGATTAGTATTGTACCTGGCATAAACACGTGGACCATCTCCTAATTCAATTATACGTTTCATGTAACGCCAGTGCTGTTCATACATCAACGGTTCACCACCAACCCAGTATACTTCTTCTACTCTGTGTTGTTCTACTGCTTCAGCAAATTCTGCTTCTACTTGTGTGTCTTGAAATGCACTTATTTGCTCGCGCACTTCGGGTCGCATCCAGTTGTTTTTGGGATTGTCCCAGTTGATCATGTTGTGCTGACGTTGCTCGCTTTCCCATGCGCTGCTCAACATGTCGCCGCAGGTACGGCATTTAAAATTGCACAAGTTACTGAAGCGATAGTCCCAGCTGACAGGTTTCATGGTGGTACGACCAGTTGTGTCCGTTGTGTCCCATAAGTCTGCTAACTTATGCCCAAATAGTCGATTAAAATAGTTTCGATATACGTCTGTGTTTAATAATTTGCTATTGCACACATCGCACTCGGGCAGGGTTTCGCCCGCCATCATACGACGTCGAACATCACGCATATGATCTCCATTCCAGTGTTCGTCTAGTGTGATAGGAATGTACTTGCCTGTGCCTGAACTGGTATCTATGTACTGTTCAAAACTCTGTGCCGGCTCACGACTTGCACAACACATACGTCGTTCTGTTTGTGGACTAAGATAGGTATGAGTCCACGCGGCCATACACAGTGTTTTAGGAACTTTATTCATGGAATTCAACTTGATCTAGTACCAAAGGCGTAGTGGATTGCTTTACTTGTTTTAATATATCGAGATCCACAGCATGCCCTATAACTGCGGTGCCAGCATAATATCTAATTTTTTCTTCTCCGTGTAGCTCAACAAATTCTGGATCCTGTCGTTTAAATTCTGCTACAATTTCATCTTTGGTATCTACCAAGTTGTCAACATGACCAAGGCCGGTCAACACTATACCAGGTTTAATAACGTCATGAAAACGACAAGTGGTGTTTAGCGAACCAAAATCGTTTTCTCTATATATCTGTAGTGGATTGTGCCCCACGTAGGGATTAATCAACAGTGCGTCACCAAATTGACTATATTCTTTGAATTCAAATGACGCTGGCAACGGAACCGATTGATCAGTTAACCATTCAATTTGTAAATTGTCTAGTCTATGAGGAGAAGTTTTTCCAAATTGTATAGCATGTAAACAGTGGTGTAGCTCATACAGTAGCGTGTCGTGTTGTTCTGGAATGTTTTCAAATCCAATTTGACCCACAGAGTTTTCTAGATCTTTATGCAACTGTGCTGTGATAGATATATCATAATGGTCTGTAAGCCATTCCCAACCAAAGGCTGTTTTAGCTCGATGCGCCAGCTCAATCATATAGTCAGGTGTGTATGTGTTGGTATCGCGATAAAACGGCGGTTCTTGCTTGTTTTGTAATTGAGTCAGATCAAAATACAAACGCCCTGTTTCTGTATCGTCTACTACTACTTCTATCACAGGTTGATCGTGGAACTTGATTGATATTTTCATGTGTATTGATTAACCAAGTATAAAATTTTTCACTGGCTCAACAATTTCATCAAGCCACAATTGTTCTACTGTTTTAGCATCATAGAACTTTTCAAAATTGTGTTGTATTTTTTGCTGGCTCTCAGCATCTTGGAACAAGGGACGACCAGCTTTGAACTCAGTGTGCAGTCGATCAAGCTCGGCAGCAATTGCACGTAATCGTTTTTGATCATTGTAGATGTTGTCATAGCTTTCGTCAATCACATGCCCAAATGTTTCAAATCCTAAATCTTGAAAGAACTTCAAAGTATAAGGTGTTCCATAGGTCATAAACGGATGTCGAAATGCAAACGGTTTAAAACTTTTTTCACTAATAAACAAACGTTGTCCAGGTGGCGGGCACAGTGACTCATCACGGCAAATGCCCAGAGTTGTTTCTACTACCAAACTGAAGTTGGTGTTGGTGTACCAGTCTGGATTGTAGTGACGGTCATTGCTGACACCCTTGTCGGCCCAGGGCGATTCGTTGGCATCACGCATGGGTGCATCGCCAGCAATATAGTGTCCGCGTTGCACATAACTGTACAAGCTGTCTGACAGATACGGTGTGGCAACGTTGAACAAAGCGTCACGATGATCGCGGACCATGTTCATTAACAATAGAAAAAACTTGTCAGGACCTGATGGCGTGGTATTGTACTGCAAGTCTTGATCACTGTATATAAAATTTTCATTGATCCACATCCAGTTACGTGAACGCAGGGTCATTATGTTATCAACCACTGTGGTGTTTTCGCAGATATAACTGTCCCAAAGATGATTGATAATGATCTGGAATCCCAAGTCAGTCCAGTGTTTTATTGTGGCCGCGTCTACATCTCTGTAATCAAAACAAATCACATACTGTGCTGGATCATAAGTGACATTGGGCTTTACAAATTCATGTTGAAAATGTGGTACCCAGTGACTGGCCAATTTGGATCCAAGAAACTCCCAATTACGATCGCAGAGTAATATTTTATTAGCCATCAAATGTATATCCTATTAGTTGAGCAAATTCAGGTTGTACCGCTGATAAATCTTGTTGGCGCTTGCGATCCAAGTCGGCTATCTTCATGCGTGTCATAAAGCCGTCGGTGCTGGCGCCGCGATTCATAAAATCTCTTATACGGTCAAAATCGCCACGATAACAGGTCACCACTGAGTCCAAGTATTCTGTAATGGCCTGTTTGGCTGTGTCGGGCAAACAAGCAATTGAAAAATACCAAGCATCGTGCATCATGTTCCAATAAACAAAATTAAAACTTGATTGATTTTGTTCTAACCAAGTTGCCACTTCGCCCAGGTAACGTACATTGAACACATTCACAGTGGTACACACCTGCAGTTCAATGTTAGAGTATATTTCTTTAAGATCTTTAAAGCGATCCAGGTTGGCACACACTTCAGTCCATACGGCGTTGCTACGTTGATATTCAAACCGGGCACCTACATCGTCGATGCTGAATGCAATTTCTACTGTTTTAAAGTGACGCCATATAGCTTCGCCGCGTTCAGGATACTGTGTGCCATTGGTGTTGTAGTGTATTTCTATGTTGCCTGCAATGCCGCGATCTATTAGACCCTGCAACATGTCAAAGTGCTCGGCAATCATAAACGGTTCGCCGCCAGTGAATTCAATGTAGCGTATTTGATCTACCACTTGTTCTATTTCGTTCCAAAAGGTAGGATTGTTTCTGGGCCAGGCGCCTTGCCGTAGCATTTGATAGTGATGATTGCTTTTTTTATCTTCGTCTCGACTCAGGTTAGCAAGTTCTTCTGTGGCAAATGTACTACTTGACCATGAACCACAGATACGGCATTTGAGATTACAGATATTGCCTAATTTTAAATCCAAGAACATGAGTGGTTTGGCATCTGCTGTCCAGTCAGCATCAGGGATCATATGTTTGAGTCGATCCAAAGTATGCATACGTTTGCTGGTACGACCACTGCGTTCTTCTCTGAAACATTTACGACAAGTCTGCGGTTGTTCACCACGGATAAACTGTTGCCGTAGTTCGCGCATACTTGTGCTGTTTTGTATGTTGACAAAGCTGGCTGTGGCCAAGTTAAACTTTTCTCCGGAGTTGTCTACCAGCTCATCTTCGGCCAAACAGCAAGGGCGCACAGTGCCTATAGGGCTAGCTTCCAAGCTGACCCAAGGCAATACGCAAAATTTATTGTGTGGTATTTTCATTTACTAGTCCATATAATCTTTGTGCCCATTGTCTGTGACAAACAGCACTATGATGCAGTTTATCGCTGGCTGCGTTGTCCATTAACCATGTTTCGTCAGGCAATTTTCTATCTACGTGCAACACAATCTTCTCAGCGGCCAGCATGTCATGATATTCTTGAGATATATCCTCAATCAGTATGTTTATAATAGGCACAGAGGCAATTTGACACAATAAATTACACACAATAATTGTGTCAATCCAGGCACAATAAAAGTTTTTTTCTCCTGTGCGTAGTAACTCCTTAAAGGCAGTACTAGAATTCATTATGTTTTCTTTTTTAGGTATGTTATTGTGCCACATGGTACGTCTAATAGGATTAGGCCATTGTGCTATGACAAAATCCGGGCGCTGAGTGTGTGTTAGTGCTTGTACCAAATTTGATTGCACATCGCCTGCATTGCCTGCAGGCACGCCTTGGTTGTCAATATCCACGGCCAGAAGCGCACTCAACACACTTACATAGCAGTCTGCAACAGCAATGCCCACCCCAGCAGTATGACTACAACCCAGTGCTAGTGCTGTCATTTTAAGGCCACCAATTCAGGAATTGCATCTAATAGGCTTTCTTTTCTAATACTATCTAAATCGTATGTCTTGCGCCAGAATGAATCGATCAGTTGTGTGTTATCAGTGGCCATCATAAAGGTAATGGCACTTTCGAATCCCACAGTGGCACGATTTAACGGATCCAGTGGGCGTAGCCACTCCAGGTGTTCATCATACGCTACTCGTACACGTTGTTTATATTTGATAGGTGCAATATCAATACGCAAATGTGCAGGGTCTTGCAGGATGTTTACATTTAGGTCTTGAGCACGGATAAAACCTTGTTTGACCCAGGCACGATGGAACTCTGGCAGGTGTAGGGCATTCATTATGCTTAGTGTAGGACTTATGTAAAAGTCCACATTGGGACATGTTTCAAGCATTTGCATACGGTTACGTTCTACAGTATCCCAATCGGTGCCCTTGCGTATGTACTCTGCACGTGGGCCCATGGCATCCAAACTGGCACCAACTGCTACACTTTTAAATCGTTTCCAATAATCAAACACAGTGCGATCTTTTAGTTTGGTGTGTGTAAAGTTGGTATTGTATATAAGACGTACATCAAAGCGTCCACGGCGCTCTAGCTCGTCTAGGATGTTATAGTGTTCCTTCATCATCAAGGGTTCGCCACCAGCAAAGTATATCTGTTCAACATAATCCAAGTGCGGAACCAACTGTTCCCACATGTCGGTTTCGGTACGACCAGCATAGTTCAATACTGTGTGTTTCTCGGCCCAGTCACCGCCGGCCAACTTGGCTTGGTCTTGATACCAATTACTACTGAAAATGTGCCCACAACTGCGACAACTTAGATTACACAAGTTACTAAATCGTATGTCCCAATAGGTCATTTCAAACGGGTTGGCATCTAGTTTCTTTATATGATGCCCGTGATGTTTGTTAGCACTTTTACGCCCAGAGAAAAATCCTGACTCTTCTTGTTCGTAACAACGAGTACAAGCGGCATGTGGTCGTTCGCTCAGCATGTCTGCACGTAGCTGTTGCATGGGTTTGCCGCGCCAGATTGCCTCGAGGGTATCGGTTTTACAGTTGCCCACAACACCTGGTTTCATTTCAGCATGGCAACAAGGATATGCTTCACCTGTGGGATAAGCATGTAGGTGTATCCACGGATAGATGCAGAATGTTTTTGAATCTTTTAATAAAAATTCTTCGCGCTCGGTCAGCTCCACTGGCTTTACTAAATCGGTACTGTTGTAATTGTATGACATTATAGTGAATCGTACCAATCTTTTAACACAGGAAATGTCTTAACAAAGTCTTTGCCTCTACGTTGATCGTACTGAGTATGGAATTGCTTGAAGTCGTTGTGTAGCTTGGGCATTTCAAATGTGTCGCTGTGCGGAGTCTTGACACGATCCAAATATTCAATCAATCTATTTACATGGTTAACTTCATGTTCGTGTATGTAGTCTGCTGTGCGGTGTTGTTCCAACCACATGATCAGGCGATTACGATAATAAAGTAGCAGGTGCTCCGGCAATACCAATGGGCTTTGGAAACTAGGAAAGCGTAAGATATTAAGTGTAAAACTTACACGTTCTTTACCGTAGACTCGTTTTAGTTTTACTAGTTGGTCTAACAAGTGATCTAAACTATCCAAGCACAACGCATTAATGGTACACATACAGTGTACCGCTTTGATTGAATCATGCTCCAACAACTCTTGAACATTGTGCATCCATTGACTATAGTCCAGACCGTCACGAATATACTCGGCCTGCCCATCTACAGCTTCCATACTGGTGTATATTTCTAAATGTGGAATGTCCGCAACTTTCTCAATGAACTCTTGTAGCTTGATTGAGTCCATGCCTAGGTTGCTATTGATTGCCAACTTGGTCGTACTACGACCTTTGTTGTCTTTGAACCAATCAATCAGCTTCCAGGTCTCGCCTGACATCAATGGCTCGCCGCCAGTAATTCTTAATTCTTGGAGTGTTTGGTGGAGGTCTGACTCCCACCAAGCAAAGAACGCTTCAACATACGGATTTGTTTCGCCAAAGCGGTATAGTTGACTATGATCGTGAGCGTGAGTAAAGTGGTTACGCCCATCAGACACCAGGCGCTCATAGGCACCGTTGGATCGTATGTCTTTAACCCATGTGCTACTGAAAGCAGGGTTACAATAGCTACAAGCGAATTGGCAAGTGCGATCGAATGCAATTTCAAGCGTACGAAGATTGACATCTTCTTGGCTGGGTGTGTTGTATGCTTCATTTAATGCCTCCAGTGGATAAATTTTACTTTTATATACACGGTCGCTTATAGCATCCACGCCCATGTCTTCAATCTTCCAACAGTATTCACAACCACTAGGACGATTGCCTGCCTGCATCATAGCACGATCCAATTTTTTAGTTGGAGTATTGTGTATGGCTTTAGGATTTGTTTTTAATGCTTCTGTATCAATTGCGTGTGCCGGTGGATGATGGCACGAAGTAGTTTGCCCTGACCCTAGCCAGATAGTGGCATTGTACCATTTGGCCGCACAGAAGCTGGCACTTTTGGTATCTAATACCTGTTGACGGAATTCTAGTTCATTCATTGATATATTGACAGATAAATTGTTTGAAACGGCCAGAAAATTGACCAGGCACTTGTGTTCTAAGTTCTGTGTAATGTTGCTGGTTGTATTTACATATATTATAACACTCTTTAAGGAAACTTGCAAGGTCTTGTTGACATAAATCTTCTACAACTTTGGCCACACGTTCAATACGGTCTTGACTGTTTTCAATTTGATCAAAGCTCTCATCAATCAAGTGGCCAAATGTTTGAAATCCCAAACGGTGTAGGTCTCTGTAGTAGCCAGTATTGGCCACCACTACAAACGGGTGTGCCATGGCAACGGGTTTCCAAATCTTTTCTGTCCTAAAACTATAAGGATAGTTGAACACTGTTTCGGTCACTACACTAAAATAGGTATCAATATAGGGCAAAGGATTCACATAGATCTCTCCCCACTCTTTGTCAAACAAGTGGTCATCCATAAATGTGGTGTTTGGTAACGGCAAATCAACGCGATGTTGATAACGATCCACTTCGTACTGTTTGGGAAGATAATGAATATCGCGAGGAACGTACATGAGATTTTGATTGTTGTGCAAAAACTGTATGTTTATTTCTGCCAAGGCTTGATCAGTGTACAAGTATCCACCGTTGGGTTGTCGTATCAGTTGTAGTCCTCTATCCAAATTGGTCCACAATGCTGACTGTAATAGACCGTTGACATCAAATCTTTCCAATAGATATTTTCTGTGTGGGCGAGTGCGGCCATTTAAAAATAAAAACTTGTAGGGCTTGACTGTTTTTGTAAAGATTTCTTTGGCCTGCTCAGCGGCCAAAACATTTTCATCAAAGTCAAATACCTTGGGTAAAAAATACTCATGCAGTATGTGTGGCCAACCCGCAGGTAAATCGCCACCAGTGACCAACAGAATCTTTTGATCCTCAACCAGTTGTTTGATACCTTTGAGCAGGCACAGTGTGACCAGTGTTTCAGACCCTTCGCCTGGAATGCTTAATACAATTTTGGCTGAACCGTCGGCAGCTATTTGTTTAATACGTTCGGTATTGAGATTGAACTGGTTGCGACCAATTACATACACAGCATCGTTGATCAGTTGGTGTTGATTAAAATCCCAAAATTCTGCATCAGCGTATGATTTTAATTCATTGTATACGTCGCATAGTGTGTCTAGTACTAGTTTACGATTGTTGAGCATGATACCTGCACTCGGTCCACCAGGCCGTCATTTCTGGGAACACACTCAAAAAGTCTGTGCCATGACGTCGATCTGCTTCTGAGAAGAATCGATAGCAGTCAGCTTTGTTCCGGTTGATATATGCTGGATCTAATCGTTGTCCATCACGCATCCAGGCAATGTCACGATCCAAGCGGGCTATTTCATAGTCTTTGAATCCTTGCAGTCTAGTCTCTTCGGTTTCAATTTGACGTATCATCCAGGCCCATAACTGTTCAAGTTGATCTACATAGCTTTCTGGCAACAGTTGTAGACTTTGCCACGTGGGCTGACGTAGTACCGGAGTATCGAACCAAACACGTTGGTAAGTCGTGCTGTACAATTTACGCAGTCCAAGAATGCCAGCAAACAAGTGTGGCAATCCAGTGACACTTAGGTTGTTCATTGTAATGATAAATGTTACCGAGTTGCGTCCTGGAATATCTGTTAGGAATTGATTGACACGATCCCATACCAAATTGAAGTCCATGCCATGGCGAATATATTCTGCTTGTGGGCCAAAACTGTCAAGACTCACATACTGCATAAAGTGTTCAATCTTCTCGCCTTCACATAGTTCTTTGACATAGCCTTTGTATTTCTGCCACGACTTTTCATCCACACTAAAGTTACTTGTTACATTAAGATGTAAGTCGGGCTTAGGGTTAGCTAATACATAGTCAAACACACGATAGGTATTCTTGTCCAACATGGGTTCGCCACCGGTCATGCGGAAGTGTTTGAGTTCTGGATACAGTGTGGGCCACCAATCCCAAAATGCATCTACATAGGGATTGTGCTCGCGAACTGGAATAGGACGATTGCGGCCCACAAAGTGACCGGGATCATTATGAATAGTGCTTGTAGGATATCCGCCCCATTTATCGACTTCTTGTTGCCAAGTCGAACTAAATTGTGGACTACAATAGCTGCAAGACAAATTGCAGGCATGATTAAAATTAACTTCCACATAACTAGGAACAACATCTTCATCTCCGTTTGAATTCATTATACTATCAAAGTCTTTAGCGGCCCAAGGCTCACCACTACGATAATGGCGATCGCTTAGTTTACCATTGTCTTCCATAGTCCAGCAATAACTACACTCGCCGGGACGTTCTTGCTTTAGCATAATCTTGCGCTGTTCTTTTTTGTGTGGGGTGTTATGTAATGCTGATGGATTATCTTTTAATAATTCTGCTGGTATTGCGTGTAGGGGCGGATGATAGCACGAGTTATTAAGTCCAGTGGGCAGGTGTAGGCTAACTTGTTTCCATTTGGCCAAGCACAGTGCGTGTCCAAGATTCTCTTTCATGAACTCTGCATCGCCCAGAAACTTTGATTTAAAGTCTGTTACAACTTCATCGCCTTTGTTTTGCAAGTTACCAACCTTCTTGTTGACGTATTACATCCAGCTCTCGCACTGTGACACCACGATTGTGCCAGTTTGATCTATAGTGTTTCTTAAAAAATGCACTCTCTGGTGCCAACATAGTAATCATGGGCAGATCCAGTTGTGTGGTCAAATCCTCGGCCACGCGGCCAGCCAACATTTCTGGGTTTGAGTCTTTGACTGTGTCCCAAAGTTTTTCTAATTCAGCAAAGTCCTGCACCACACGATGGTCCCATTGCGGAGTGATCATGGTCATATAAGTTCCCATTCGTGCTCCAGCAATACTCCAAATACCGTGATCCGCATCGCGTCCTATATTATGCCATATGGTCAAGTGATCTAAATTACGATGATGTACTCGTTGCTTAAATTCAGCCAAAGTTGGGCGAGCGCCTTTGTTCAAACACATTTTTACACCCTCACGGAATCCAGCTCGCCAAGCATGAAACGCTGATCCATTGGGGTAAGTGGTGCTGTAACAGTCATGCATGGGCCAGTATAGTGGGTCAAAACAAAACTCCACTTCAGTTTCAGCAGAGCCGTCAGTGGCTTCGTGAGTACGCATGTTGTTGACAAAAGTTCGAGTCCATGAACTCAATCCGCCATTGCCATACATAAGGCCATTGACATGATTACGGGCTCGCCACCGAAACACTGCACTTTCCCATTGTGCATCTGGCAGATCCAAGGTAAAATTAAAAAATGCAGGGTCTGGTAAGTTGTCACCGTCGATCAAAATAAAACGTTCAGTTTCGCTGACTTCGGCCGCGGCTTTGTGTGCGGCATCCGATCCCTTGACTCCGTCTACGCGGTGTGCCCATGGGATTATATTTTTTATTTTGAGCCAAAACTCTTCTTTCTTAGGTTCGTCATAACTGAGATATACACAGTCAAGATCTGCAATGTCAATTCGGGTCATGTTTTTTTAAACTCCATTTGGTATGAGGACTAGCGTGGTTGACTACAATGCAAACATCATTAACTGCGCATGGTGTGCCGTAGTCACCGGGCATAAGTTTTGCAATTGGATTCATGGTCAATACTTTGAGTTTACCATCAACAACTCGCACATGAGTTGGAGGATTAGCATAAGTTTCATGATCAATCTCTATGTAATTACCAGGATCTTCTTGCATACTGTAAAATAATGGCAAGCCTTGATCATCATAGTACAAACGATAGATTGGAACAGGCAACGAAGTTGTTGGTGCCAGTGCGGCCCAAAACTCTTCGGGTGTCATTTCACTCATTTATACCTTTTTGATTGTTACGACGTTCTTGCACTGTTAGTTTATCATCACCTTTTCTGGCCTTGTTGTGCCGAGGATTGCCACACAATTTGCAATTTGGTTTACCGCAATCCATTGCGTGTTTTTTAGCCAAGCGGTGCGGTTGTGCTTCATCAATACGTTTACTTGCTTCGCCAAAGTTTTGATGTGTTTTAATAATGCCAAGTTGTTTTTTAATTGCTCTCCACGCACGATGCATACGTGTACCGTGTTTAAATTTATCTTCTTCTTTACTCATTGCATCCTCCAATTTTTAGTGTGATAATGTACAAACCCTGATTGTGCTACCGTCTGTATTCTTAATCCAGGCTGGGTATTTTCCCAAACCATTTCATTGGTCCAATTATCCGACAACAACGGCACCATTTCTTTTTTCATATGCACTATGTTAGGGCCTAGTCCTGCAGGCAGTGTAACAAGCTCTGGTCCTAAAATCACAGCGGCCATTGCATAAACTACATCAGTGGTGGCTTGCTCATCCGGCACTTGTAGTAGTTTTTTAAAAGAATCCCATTGTTCAAATATCTTACGCACCAACTTAAAAAAATCCTGGGCAGTTTTACTAACACGCCAATAGGTAACAGCATTGTACACATCAGGCAAATGGTTGTGGTCAAATATTTTACGATACTTTCGCGAACGGCCAGGTTGATTGTAGATATCTCTACAGCCGGTACTGATTACCACATCACGACATTCAAACAAGGCCCACCAATGATCAATTGGGCTGGCCGCAACCATATCTGCTTCTAGTTTAATTGTTTCTCTATAAGGACTGGCCGCAAAACATTGCCAATCGTTGACGAATCCACCCAAGTTGCCATAGGGCAACGGTATTACATGATTGAATACTGGATCACTGCACCGTTTTACTGTTAACACAGAAATATTAGCATCTGGGTGCCATTGGCGAATAGATTGAGCCAATTCAATGGCACAACTCAAGTAGTCAACACCGTCGGTATCAATGGCTGGTATCAAGTATCCACGTTCAGAGAGTATTGGCAACTATGTCTCCAAGATGTCGTTTGCCCATGGCATGAAAATCATGATTTAATATGAGCCATTTGTTTTTGTTATCTGCGTCAACAAAATCAACACGATAGGTGTCTTGATCCAACTGTGTCAACGGATGTCCAGCATCTACACTGACCAAGGGCCAAGGTATAGCAGGCATGCTCAAGGTGTGTCCATCTACTATGTTCATTGCAATACTTAATGCCATGTCGTTGCGATAGGTGTATTTTGGAATGCCATACAATTCTACATAATGGCGCCAATTTTTACGTATCATCTGCATGGCGTTAAAAATCAATTCTGCAGTTTGACTGCGACGAAAGATCATAACTGTGGCCCAGCTCATAGGCATTTTGTGACGGCCAAAGTAGTTGTTTTCATCAAAGTTGTTGAGACCTGTTACTTCATAAGCATATCTATGAGCTAAAAAATCTTGATCAACTTCAAACAGAGTACGCAATTGATCACTGGCTACAACATAGTCTGCATCCAATACCAGGGTATGATCCCATGGACTCAGTTCATAAGCATCTACACGGTTGCCATTGTACCAGGTAGCACTCTTTTCAAAATCTCTAAAATGTCTCCAGTGCGTGTCTGTGGCCACAGCATGCACCACGTGGTCAAATGTATAGTTGCTGGGTATGGTTGTTTGATCGGTAATTACGCATACCGGCAAGTCCAAGTGACGATGCACATTTCGCGTGGTCCATTCAGCCAAGGCTAGATAATCTATCTGTTCATTGTTGAAGGCAAAGATTACAACGCCAGCGGTCATCGTTTTTTGTTCAATTCTTCATATTCTACAAGCCAAGCATTGAGTTGTTCTTGCCAGCGTTGTAGCACTTGTTCACGGAACTCTTCGGCATTAACTTGCACTGGTGCTTCATACAAGTCTAAAATAACCACATCGCCTGCACAGCATTTTAATGTAGTCAGCAATTCTGGACCAGCTTGCCATAGACCACCTGCGTGGGCAAATGTAAATTTGGCTTGATATTTTTCTTTTAGTACTCGTCGGGCAGTGGCGTGATCAAAACGAGCACGGCTGTGGGAAATAAGTTCGTTGGTATCCATAGGTTTATTATACTACAAAAAGCGGATAAGGTAAAGGGGCCTAAGCCCCTTTTGGTAATACTGATTGCAAGGCTTATACTACTGAGGCAGCAATTGCAGGGGTGCCGCAGCTATTGGTCAGATAAGTTGTTTCTGGCGCATAATAGGTCACAACGCAGGCCGGAGCAGTACCAAACGTGATACCAGTTGTGGCTGTACCACCTGAAATGTTATTGGTTGAACCGAACGGTGTTGCGTCGCCGGCATCAAACCATACTGTGGTCAGGGTGATCACACTACCAGTATAACTGGCACTGGTTTGAATATAGTTACTGGTATAGCTGTAGGTGTTGTCTAACTGTTTCCAAATTACCACTGGACTAGCTGTTAACTGATTAAAGCCGGTGGCATCTAGCAATGTTGTAGGATTCCCTGATCCACCAATGACTTTGGTGCCTAAATAAGTAGTTCCTGCAATGACCTTGCTGGAGCCGTCGGATGTAAGGTAAACCTGACCAACCACGTTGGTGGCCAAGTTGTTCCATTCAGAGTCAGCGTCAGTGCCAACCGAACTCTTGTTCTGTTGAATCTTGAGATAACCACCAGAGTTGAAGAAATTGGTAGCTGCTGTGGCGTTGGCAAACGTCACAGTGTGAGTAAATGTAATAGTCCAACTGGTTGAGCCGCTACCAGTGGCACTGGTTTTACTTACGTTGCCTGTCCAAGCAGTGAATTGAGCACCGCTGGCGTAGGCACTGAAACGATTGGTCCAGCAATTGCCAATATCTGAACTTAGATTGCTAAGAACTGCAATGGTATTACCAGCAACTGGGCTGGTTCTGGAAGTAATTGATGTGGCCTGGTGGTTTCCTAAACTGTTTACTGTATTGTTAAGACTAGACCATTGTGTAGCTGTAACTGTACCGCCACCAGAAACAGTACTCAATGCTGTTTGCCCATACGATGTATTCCATGTGGCGTTGACGTTGGCATTTGCTGTGGTGCTAACGAAACCGTTGTAATCGGTTGCCTGTATTAATCCGCCTTGGCTGTAAGTCATTTTGTTCTATTTCCCTTTGTATTAGTTGATCAATTTCAACGCGGGTTTTGCCGCTGGGTGATTTCAATCCTTTTTTTATGTTACTTAATTGTTACGATGGCTTCAACAGTACCTTCACCGGAATCCACTTTATCTCTTAAAGCTCGGCCAATCACATTAAATGCTGTGGCTTCACCTGGCAGTGCTCGACGAGCTAATCCATTTCCTGCTGCAACCAGTCTGTCACCTTTGGTAACAGATCCAACAACTTTAACAGGAACTCGGCCTGTCATTGCAACTGGGGGATGTGTAACGTCAGAACCGGCAGCACTGTTCATCAAATATGCTGCTCGTGTACTTATGACGCCAAACACATTTTCGCTTAAATCGTCGGTAACTAAAGTAATTTCTGCTGAACCACCTAGCTCAACTACTGTACCTGCATCATACTCTGTGTCTGCGGCAAAACGTTCTGCCATGTCAGCATATTGAGCTGAAATTCTTGTGCCGCTTACATAACCGTTGGCTCCAAAAATAGTCAATGATGGTGAAACGTTTCCTGCCACATTGACCCCAAAATAAAGATTGCCACCTGATGTTTGATTTCTTATTGTTACATCGGTGCCAGCTACCGAAGCTCTGAGATCACTGTTAGAACCCACTGACAAACCAACGTTGTTAAGTACGCCCACTGTGCCCGAAGTACTGGTGTTGGCATCTGTACGCATAAACGAAGTGCTACTCAAACTGTTTAGTGTTTGTGAATCAGTTGCTGTGCCTTGGAACAAAGGTACTTGTGACCCAACCAATGTAGACAGGGTGATACCAGGTCTGACTGTGGTAAATCCACTGAGTGCTATTTGTGGAGTAAAGGTAGCATCTTTGCTGATGATACCTACAATACTGTCGTTAACCCACAGTTCAACAACCACGTGTTGGACACTTACGTTATCTGTGATGGTGGTCACAATAGCACCAGATACGCCTTCGCCGGCACTGAACTGTGGTCCTACCAGCAACCATGATGAACCTGTGTAAACTTTAAGCTGTTGATTTACAGTGTCATACCACAAGTCGCCGGTGACATTACTAACCGGAGCTGAACTGCTGGCGGTAGCACTGCTGATAGTTTTCCATGTGGTGCCATTGTAGGCTTTCATTAAACTGTTGCCGGAGTCCCACCAAAGTTGACCTGTAAGCGGAGCACCAGGTGCAGTGGTGTTTGAACTGTTTTCAAGCAGGTGAATAAAGTTGGTATCTAAAAACTCGCCGTAACCAGCATAGTTTTTACCTACCAAAACCATCGAGCTGGAGGTATTGATTGTACCGTCTGCTATGGTAGCAAATAGCGCACCATCCGTTAAGTTAATTGTATATGACATTTATTGCTCCGTATTCAAGTATTTACCGCATAGTAATATACACATATTTATGCCGCACTCAGGTTAGTTAAAGTTTGGATACGCAAGGTATAATCTATCTGTATCTGACGATTCAAACTTTTTTGCACCGGGTGGAAAATCACATGGGTAATTAATAGCAAATTAGTAGCACTTCCGTTCCAACATTGTAACCCTAATTCATCAAAAACATATTCACCATTGAAATTGGTGCTGTTATCAAATGCCTGTTGTCCAGCAGGTTCGCCGTAGTCTAACAAGCAAGTGGTTATAATGTCGGTGTAGACCTGTCCAGAAGTGTGTACTACAGTTAGATAATTGTTGGCAGGATCTGTGTTAGAGGCTGAATTATCATCTACTACTTTGGCGTAGGTCTCATTGTATAAACTGGCATTTTGTCCAGTAGTGTTTGGGGGCAAGTAGGTAATAACACCAGTAGGATCTACTGCGCTACCGCCATTGCCAAAGGCCATTTTATAAATGTATCCTGTGTTTCTATCAGCTAGAGTATTGGCCATACAAATACTGATATTTTCATAGTGTATGGCGTTCTTTTTATCTAATAAAACTTCACCAGTGGCTGGATCTGTGATTTTAACAAAACCTTCAATTTTGCATAGGCCGGGCTGAATCATGCTCGTTTCTCCACAAATACTTGCTTGGTAGCAGGATCAAAAATCTTCACAAAACCTTGCACTGAAATTGAGCCGGTTTCGTTGGGTCGTTTGGCCGCAGTGTTGGGTGCGGGATTGGGTTGCTTGGGCATGATATTTTCAGTCATACATTATTTACCTTGGTCATAGGCCCCGTAAAAACCTTGCGGCTGGTGTATTGGTAATTTGCAACGGGTCACCATTGCTTGGAGTATCAATTCCGGGTGCATACCAGGTTACTCCGTCACGTACCAATATATCAATTTCTACACCCGATGGCGGTGCTATATCAAACAGCACAGTTACAGTATCCAACGAAGTTACAGTGTATCCAATGTTGGTAAGAAGTTCAATTCCGCCTACATATACACGTACTGGAATTGATAAATCTATTGTGGTTGCAAATGTTGTTTCTACACCGTCTGCAAACGAGAACTCAAATTGGGTTTCCGCACCGCGTTGGTTTCTAATATACACAACATGTCCCACTGTGGGTGCAGTATCAAACGTAATAATCAATGGTTTAAAGCTGTCAAGAACATAAGTGCTCGAAGCTTGTTCTACCAATCCAATATCAGTGGTAGTTACAAATCTTGCACTAGATCCTGTTGCAGTAATGCTTGTGATGTATTCTGTACTGTCTGGATGGGTAACAACAATCTCAACCAAACGACCGGCAGTAGGAATGTTGTTGAACACCACCACAACTGGTTCAACTTGTGTTACTGTGTAAGTGGATGCGGACACCAAAACAGAATCAAGGTAAACATCCACTGTTCCACCGATGTACACAATTGGACGATTATCGACCACAATATCAGTTATAAATTCTGTAGTGGTATCGTCACCTGTAAATGTATTGCTGTCAATATAATCTTGATAGTCTTGAGGTAATAAATTACTTCTACCCATGTTGTAAACCGTAGAGCCGTTGTCATGAGCGGTGATTGCTGTGCCAGCAGTGCCTCTTAACAACCCACTAATAGTATTGTCAACTATGTTTCTTTCGCGATACATGATACGTTCAGCATTGATAGTTACCACTCCCCATACATTGGTAGCAAAGTCTGGCTCTGGCAGGGCGCTGGCGTTGGCCACATAAATGATGTCATCAATAATTGCCACTGCCTCTGTGGTGGTAGTGGTGGTTGCTGGAGTAATTCGATAAGTGGCCTGTACACCGCGCATGTCTTGGAATATGCGGAAAGCCATACTTTCAGGAACCACAAAGTTGGTAAACTGCGTGATCATGACCACATCAGCGGCATTCATGATGCCGGAAGTAAGTATGACTTCGGTGCCGCTCACAGTGAATCCTTGATTGTTAAACAGTCTACGGCCATTCAATGATACCCATAACCTAGACGGATCAGTTATTATAGTGTCTAAAAACAAATTGTTTGTGGTTGTAGTTGTGCCGTCAGTGTAGTCATAACTTCCTATGCTACCGGTAATAGTGCCCACATCAAAGTCAGTACTGTCGTATGGTTCATTTACTACCACACCTGTAGTAACTGGTCCCACAAAGCACTGGCTCAGGACCTGTTGTTGGCGTGTATCGTTCCAAGTTGTAACTGCTATAATATCACTGTCGTTTGGCACCAATCCATTGAGCGGATTGAACACAATTTGGTCATCGTTGACATAACATTGTGTATTGGTTGTCACATAAATCAATATTGTTGAACCAATCTCTGGCTCTGTGGCAAATATTACTTCGCGTGGAGTAACGTCTGACGTTTCAAGTACAAAATCAACTCCTAAAATTTGAGCAACACCGTTGACGTACACAAAAACTTCGTTGTCAACAATTATGCTTTGATCAACTCCTATTCTCTCGGGTAAAGTGTAAGCAGTGCTACCGTCACCAATATGACGTATTCCTGCTGCAGTTTTGGCACGTACTCCGTTGACTGTAATAATTAAGCAATCAGAATTTTCATAACTTAAATTGTTATCAAGCGTGTAACTTAACACACCAGTAACACCAGGAATTATTTGTGTCTGTGGAGCACTCCAACTGTAGTCAATTGGTGTATCTCCAACTGCGATCACAGTAGGAGCCAGTACATACAAGGCAATACTGTCTGTAAATGTGTAGCTGGTACCAAATGTAACTGTTGTTGCCATATCGCCGGTGGCTTCGTAGGTATAGTTGGTGGTTACGACACCATTTACAAAAATTACAAACTCTTGTATTTGCGGAGTTGATCCGTCAATTTGATAATATGCCACAGGAACTGTAATAGTATTGCCAACATCGGCACCGTTGTAGACGTTCTTGTAAAGTTGATTTCCGCCACCAATTTCGTAAACGGTAATTGAAATTACGTCACCAACTTGAACATTGCCGCTAGGAATTACAGTTACTATTTGAGTGACGTAATTTACCAGGTAGTCTGTGCCCAAGTGTAAATCTAAACCTTGAGTTTGATTGGCCACCATTACTAATGCTGGGTATGGCAATAAATTAGCAAAACTCAATGTCAGGTCTGACAAACTCAACGTGTAGTTGATCACTACCGATGGGAATCCGTGCCCACGTTGCAACCAATCACTGCCTGGTCGGGTGTACACACGCAGATCTAATGTATCAAACTCGCTGCCAGGAATCAATTCTTCCGGAGCATGACTGCTGTAAGGTCCAATGTATACTCCGCCGTCTACATTGATGTCTGTGGGTCTGGTGCCCAAATACGGATCTAAATAGGCGCTGGAATATTTGGCATCTAAGATTCCAGGATCGTAAGTGGGTCGACCTTCGGCATCGTAGGAAATGTTATCAAATGGGTTGATGTCATAGTTGCCTACATCGAATCCAGTGTTTTGATTAAAGTCAGGAGCATCTACTTGTACACCAGGGTAATCTATGCCATCTATCAACAAAGGTAAACTGAGTCCTGGCATGTTCACTGTGGGCACATAGAATCCCATGGTACGGTCTACACCACTTAGCGAACTAGCTTCCACTTGAGTCCACTGGTCTACATTAAAATTGCTGTAAAAGTTTATTGAAGCATTTGTCAACGAGCTTAATAATTCTTTGGTTAATGTAATTGCAGTCCCGTCAATTTGGCCGATAATGGTGTTTTCAGGAATGCCTGATGCCACTGCCAACAATCCCTGCACTAAATTTGTGTCTGAAGCCACAGTAAGGTTGTATGATCCAGTTGTTCCTGTGGCAGTTGTTGCGATTGGAACATTGTTGATTGTGGAGTTTGCCTGCCACACCAGATCACGATATCTAACCAGTACACCGGTAACATACTCGGGCACAAGATATGACCATTCAGTCACATTGCTTTGGTATTCATAACGATCGTATTTGATAGTGGTCTTGATACTTCTAACCAAATTATTGCCCATTACTGGCACTACTCTAACAGGTATGGTTTCAAAGTTTGGATATACTCCGTCTACAGCTATAAGCGGAGTAGTCAGGTAGCCAGATCCATTAACTGTGACAGTGACTGTGAACAAAGTTCCGTTGGCTCGTAAAATAGACGTGGCCTGTGCTTGTTGCCCTGAATATGTTAGTGTAGCGGTACCGTTGGCTAGACTACCAGAAGTAAATGCTGGGAACGTGGTACCAGTAGTACCTGCACCGGTCACTGTGTATAAATTATTGCCATAGAAAATTTGATCGCCGGTATTGTATGCTGTTGACTCGGTCCATTGATAGCCAATAGTTATAGTTGGTGGGGCAACGTAACTGGTTGTAGTATCAATGATTGTGATATCTTCCACACTCATAGTGTAATTGTTAAACCATTGATCCCAAGGCTTCTCTAACCAAAGTTGTGAAGTTGATGGAGTATCACTTGTATACGATTGAGTTACACTGTCACTGTAAGTGTAAGGAGTCAACACAGGACTTACAAATTGTGCCGGGGCTAAATCAGTATTCCAATAGGCCGGTAAATCATAGTCAGTAAGTGATCCAGCAAAGGTGTCTAGTCCGTTGTAAATTAAATTAAATGCAAGATTTTGCACATGATACGGTTTGACTTCGTTGAGATAATCTAACACAAAGGTTTGATTATCTGGTTGGTATAACTGATAAGGCAACAATCCACGAATCACGTGATCAACTGTGATGTAGCTGGTTTTAATTAACCAACTTGGGCTGGTAAATTCAGTGTAGATAACCTGGAACACCAACATTAAACATTGATTACGTTCAATTAACAAATCATCCACAAACAATTCTTCGTTGATAGCACGAATGATGTTACGAGTTTCAATGGTAGGACTTTGGTCAAAGTATCTAGAGTCAAATACTTGAGCATCAAATCCATAACCACCTAACGGATAATTCCATAATGTTTCACTGAATTCAATAGTGCCATCTTGGAGTGCTACACGATCCCATCCAAGATCGGTTCTCAAATAGATTTCAAATTTGCCTTGGCCATTGGCTGAAACTTTGACGCTACTGCCGACTGGTGCGGTAGTGAAATTTAAAGTTTGTAGTCCAGCTGTGTTGGCCACAGTGGCCACTGGTTGTATACTGCTGTTGTACCCTGGAAGATACCAGTTAACATAACTCCAATACAACGGAGTATCGTATGTTTGAACTTGTACTAGGTCTAAAGTTAATTGGCCTGGTACTGTTCCTTCGACCACTTGATATATGGTCCAACGACCGTTTTGACCAGCGTCGTTCAACACTAGATATTTGTAGCCCAAAGGTACAACATATAAATCTTGATAATATAATACTTCAAGATTTGGTACTTCAAAATTCCAAGTGCCTGAGTTAGAAGCTGGAGTAGGCTCTGCACTGTTTAATAAATTAAAACTGCGAATTTCGCTGATGGGGTATCGAGCCAATATACTGTTGACACGGGTCAAATAATTTTCCAAGGCGCTGAAACGATCAAGGAACATGCTTTGACGTGGACGGAATTGAACTCCGTACTGCATACCAGGACTCAACAATGGATCCGGTACTACTGCACCTGTTGTGGTTGCTCCAGAGAAACTGTCTAGTAATTTACGATACAAGTTGGCATTTAAGAATGAATCGGCTCGGCCGTCGGCAATAAATTCGTACTGAGAATGTATATCAGCAGTGCCACCTGCTACCTGACGGTCGTATTCTACGTGTAACACAGTGTTGTTTGCTGATAATAAACTGCTGGCATTATAAAGAGCAACTGCGTTGGCTGTCAGTGCGGCCATGTAAGGCAAACCGCTACCACCAGGATTTAAAATATAACTGGCAATGGTAGAAGGGCTGAGAGTTTTTTGAGCCTGTGTAGCCACTGTGGTAATTCCACGCACCCAGAAATAGTAGGTAGTAGTTAAAAATCCTTGCTCGTTAACTGCTGAATCTATAGTATAACTGATAGAACTAAATGGTGTTCCGGTACCGGTGTAACTTGCTGGTGGTACATCGCTGGCTGTCCATTGGTAAACGTCAATGGTACTACCCGGAAACACTTGTCCCCATCTACGACTGGCATAGACAATGCTGTCTTGATTGGCATCAATAAATCTTACTGAGTTGGTGTCCCACCAAATTTCACCTTCGTGTGCTGGGCCCCAACTTGTGCCTATATTATGTATTGCGCCACTATTGTAACTGGCTGGGTCAACAGCTCCAATATAGTCAATATTTCTACGGGCCACACCTAGGATTTTGCCCTGGAGCGGATCAATATAATCAAAATAAGTTTGTGTGCTGGACAACAGTTTGTCATAGGAGTAAACAGAATTGATCAAGTTTACATCTACCATTGGTTGTTGTGCGTGTATTACTTTCCACACAGAATCGTCATTGGGGTTGTCTAATACAGACACACTACCATAATTTAGGCTACTGTCTCCGAGATCACTGCCAGGTGCTCCTACCAGTAGTCTACCGTTACGGTAATTAACTGCGGCACCGAATTGGTCACCGGCAAGCATTGGCTCGGTGTATACCTGTTGTCCAAAGACAAATTTGCCCGGATTGGACAATGTAGAATTGGAACTGGGCAAGTAATCAAATGTGTAGACTACACCTGAATTGGCAACCGAGTTGAAGAATGTAGTGCTACGATCATCAAAATATGTTTGACCTGCATCAAATGTAGTGGGTTCATATACATCGCCGTTGGGTGATCCAACTACCAAATTAACAGCACCGGTGTTTACGTTAACAGCAGCGCCAAATTGAGCATAGTCTGTAGGGTTTGGACTTACAATGGTTTGTGTGTAAGCATAGGTTGTGAATCCAAGATCATAAAAAGCTGTGCCAATGGCGCTGTCGTCTGCAGTCAATCCAGGCAATACAGAAAGTTTATTGAACTCTACCGCGGCAGCGGCATTGATTACGCTGACTGTTAATCGACCAGAAATTACTAAAATTGTACTTTCAAATGCTGGTGTTGATACAAATGCAATTTGTTGTGTGGCGTTGTTATAAGTGTAATCGACTCCTTCAGTTTTCAACACATCATCTAGGTAAACTATTGCAGTATAGGCATCGGCTGATGAATAGATGTTGCCAATATCAAATATTTTTGTAAGCCCGTCACCAATTAGCACAACATTGGCGCTGGATACTGCTCTGACATTTGGAATTCCAGCTGTGTTGATGGCAGAGACTAGCCCTGCTACTGTATTGGCTGGTGAGGCTGGCACTGACACTTCCATGTTGTTGATGCGGATAGTATCTCCGGGTGTCAAGTCTGGGTTGGCCACATTGCTGGTAATAATTCCATAGATCTTGGATTGATTAACTTGACGTTGCACCATACCAGCTTGAGGAATTCCAGTAGCATAAGAATCAAGCGGAGCACCAACATACACACTGCAACTGTTAGAACATATATCCAGGCTTTGGCCAAACTGTGATTCATCAATCACAGTGTTGGCTATGAATTTTTGTACAAATTGGAATTGATTGGTTTCAATTTCTAAAGTGTCGCCCACTGTCAAGGTCACAGAACTGGACAACTCAATGTTACTTCCGCTTACAGTAAATTGACCGTTAATAAACTGATCTGTATTGGTCAAATATTGATTGTTCAGCATTACTGCCACTGGATCCGCATATGATCCTGGAATAGCATAAGTCATCTGTGTGCTGTCAGTAATGATATATTTGACCACTCCACGATCAAAAGCATACACAGCACCAGCATTGGTAATGATATCACCTTCGGCATCTGGAGCACTGTCGTACGGAGCTCCTATCAACAGTTGGCGACCCAGTAGATCTGTAGTGATGCTGGTTCCAAGTCCGGCATCTATGTCAACATTGTTGGTTGTGATAGTTGATACATATTGCCAGTATGCTCCAACCGTGGCTGATTGTACTAAAATAACAGCGCCTGGATCTGGCAGTGTATCAAATGTTAGTGTGCCACTGCTGAATGTGTAATCAATGTACGGACGTTGTAATACGCCATCAACGGTTACTGTAAATGAATAGTAATTGGTAGCAGTGTACAGGTACTCAGTAAGCGCGAATACCGAGGTGTTGTCAACTCCATCACCTGTGTAGGTAAATGCTGTGATTCCACCATCGTTAACATTGGTCACTGTGACTGTTATGTTGTTTGCCGCACTACCAGTTGGGTCGACTTGTGTGTAACTAATGGTCAATTGATCATTTATTGCGTAGTCAACTCCAGGTGCTGTTAGCCCTACATTGTATACTCCACGTGTATTGGTAACTGTGAATGTGGCTCCAGATCCAGATCCAGTTGTACTATTCTGTGTCACACCATAATAGGTGTTGGCATCTAACTGTATTGAAGTACGTCGTGCAATGATAACTGTTTGACCGGCAGTAGGAGCTGTTACAAATTGCACAAGATTTGTAGTAATGGTATAATCTACGCCATACTGTGCTTTTAAATTGTTGACAATTACTGTTAATTGATCTGGGTAGATTGAATCAATTGAAATATCATTGTAATATTCAAAAGTTGCTGTGGTTCCGTCAGCTGTATACTTGACTGATTGAACTGGGACATCAACTCGACCATAAGCATACACTTGATTTGCACCCGGGGCACCAATATACATCCATCGCTCGTTGCTGCTGATTTGTACTGCTGTACCAAATCCAATGGCTGTGGAATCTTCATTGGGTTCCAGCAACAACTGTGTTTGTATGTAATTGTTTGATCCGGGAATTAGATAAATTGTCGTGGCATATCCTGCTCCGGAGTTACTGGTGTTGGCGCCGGCCACAGACCAGGTACGATCTCCAAAGTCTACACTGCAACCATACCCACTTGCGTCAGTCGCTGTCAAATACAGTGTTGTGTTGTTTACATAATCGTTGGTGTTGCCCAATCTAAAAGTGTATACCGCGCCAAGGCCTGCGTCATAATTTGGGCTACCAACTATTAATGCATAGTGATCGTGACTTTGACTTAGACTAGCACCAAAATGTGCATTTGGTTGGATGTTGTCGGCTTTTAAAAAGTCAATTGATGCAAATGGATCAGTCTTTTCCAATACTTGCCAATGTCCAGATCCGTCATTGTCTACCCAGGCTGCTGCGCCTGGAATAAGTTGTGTGGCATAGGGTAAGTTAATAATGTCGCTGGCCTGACTTACCCGCATGGTCTGCAGGTAAAACACAATACCTGTGCCGGTAATGGTTGTTTGATTAGAGTTAGTAAATGCAAATTCAATCACAACGGTGTCAATAGTTGGACGGCTCAACACACGGTACACACCATCCACAGCAGTGCTAAAATATCTGATAATAATTAAATCACCCACTGCTAAATTTATTGTGTCAGAAAATTGAGCCCGACTAGTGCCATTCAGATTGTCTGTCAGTTGTGTTAATCTACCAGGTACTTGCTCGCATTGATAAATGTTCCAGTTATAACTATTGTCCTGGGCTACCCAAATTCTAGTTCCGTTACCAATGGTTTCAAGATTGGCGGCTATTGACGCAGGATTGTTGAGATTGAATACTGTAATGTCTACATCATTGATGTTGACGTATCCAGCGGAAGGCAATGCAGTATCTGTATTGGTTGTATAGGTCGTTGGCAGAATATCAGTGTTGGGGATTTTATAACTTTCTGCCCAGAGATTACTTAACAATACTGTTTGGTCAGCCACACTGGCATCGCCTGGCTGAATAATTTGCACGGTGCTAGGGTTACCAGTTAATAAAGACTCATTCAATACCACTTCAAACCAACTACGGTTGGCATTGGCACCATACGTTCCAGACAAAATTCCCCAGTTTTCGTAAATTTTATATTGTGCAGTTAACGGATTAAAATCAACTTGTGTGAATAAGTCCGTGGCCTGAGTGCTGCCTTTGGATTTAATAAACTGTTGATATAAATTGACCTGGCTGGTGTCGCTTATATTCAAGTCCACCATGTATTGTCTTGGTCTGAATCCAATCAACCCAAATGCTAATAAATCAGTGTCTGTATTGAGATTAGCATTTTGTGTATCGTAACTGTTGGCCAATTGATCAGCCTTGGTTGATATGTTCTGCAATAGACCTTGCTCAATGCGATCATAGTTGCTCTTGTACCAATCTGCGTACTCAAATTTGGCCTTGGGCTGTATAATTGCATTGGCTTGCCAATAGGTATTTTTGTAAAGAACAATTTGACCTTTGGTGTATTTGGTATTGGCCGCCCACTCTATTACATTATTTTGATTTAAAATAAAACCTTGAGCATTTAATGTGCCGTTCCATTCAGACGACGTGGCCGCTATTAATTTAATACGACTTTGTCTTTCGCCTGTGATGTTGTTATAGATCAAATCATTGAATATAGTCTTGTTATCAAACACAACCATGTTTTCATAATCTGTAAATTTCAACTGCAAGTAACTGATGGTTTGACTTCCGCCTGGCGCAGGTCTAACTATGAACGTGTTGCCTTGTCTGCGGATGATCAAGTTTCTAGCATTAAACGCTTGACGATTTTGATCTAAGATTAAATTTTCAGGTGTATAAGTTATAATAGAATCTACCACCGCACCAGCTCTAAAACTCAAGACTTGCGACGCTGACGGATTCAAATTGATAATTGTTCCTGTTGCCCATCCTTGGTTGGCAAAATACAAGAACTCTTGAGCCATTTGTATCCAGTTCAACGTATAATTGTTTTGCCGTGCTGTAAATGTAAGGCCTTGGCTGGTCAAATATTCGCCGTAACTTAACAAGAAATCAACTACACCGGCCAAATTGGTAAATGTATATCCATAAGGTATTTGCACTACCTTGTCTGAATACTGTGAAGGTACTGTAATTGAAATATTTCCACCGCTTAGTGTTTGTTGCAAGCCTGTCACACGACTGTCTAAGGTTGGAAAATATGGATCAGTAGAGTTGTATCCATACACACTGTAGCCACCGTCAACCACTTCTACAATTACCGCACTGTAGGATATTCTGTTGAATGGTTGATTTTTGTACAATAATAAATTGTAACTTTCTGGAGGAATCAACAAACTGCTGTTTTGACTTTGTGGCGCACTTTTTTCCAAGTACATGGCCAAATTTTCTTGGGCCATAAATGATGCTGCACGATAGCACAGGCGTACATCTAAATTGGCCAAATCTGTGGTCAGCGCATCAGTACTATCAATACCTAATTGTTGATTGTAGTCTACAATCCAGTCAATGTAACTGGCTTTACTGACACCATTGCCATAGACTTCAATATTTTGTGGTTGTATTCTATAACGACCGTTGTAAAGATATTGGTCGAATTCAGCATTGTATTTGTACAGATCGCGATCAGCAAACAGGCTAAAGAATTCTGCTGGGCGTGTTAGTATTAACAAACGCATAACCGCAAATGGATAGCTACTACTTGACCACCAACTTGCTTCTACTGGTCCGCCATCGCCCACTTGCCAGCTCTTTTGGAATCCTTGAGGATTGTATGCGCCCATTACACTATAGAAAGGTGGCAATAGTTCGCCTTGGCTGTCTACAGGAATTACTGATGTCAATCCAGGACGACGATACTTGGGTATAATATATGGTGCTATAGGATCTGCCACTAGGCCTGCTTGTAGATCATCCCACAGGACCAAGTTGTCACTGGTGTATGGTGTAGGACCGTATCGGTCTGTCCACCAAACAGGCATTTCTCCAAACCCTAACATTTCCCATGGTGTAAGATTAGGAGTTATTGTGTCATAGAACCAGCGATAGATACCGCGCCAAGCACCCAATAACGGTTCTTGATCAACTCTGTTACCAGCTTGGCTATAGTTGTAAGTAAATTCATTGTTGGCTATGTAGGTCTGTGAAGTATAGTCTAACTTGTTGGCGCCGGCCCAGGCCAAGAAACTTTCACCAAGAATTTGATTAATTTCAGCCTGTGTGTAATCCGTAGTGCGGAAGTAGCCAGGAATTACGTCTTCGGCAACCAATGGAGGAGGATTGTCATCGTTTTTAAGGTTGCTAAAAATTCTAGTTTCAAATTCTAACAACACCTGGTCACGTATGTCTCCAAATGCCACTGTGATTGACCCATCATGGCCTTGTATCACTGGTGTAGGATTTACATAATCTGTGTCTAAGAAAATTTTAGGTTCGTACTTGGGATACAATCCTAGTTTAGTTGGAGTGTTGGGGACAAAATTGCCAGCGGTATCAGGATATTCGTTAATGAGAACCACGTCGCCTACTACCAATGGTAACAATATAGTCAGTGTTGGTCCTTCGGTACTGACCACATAATCATACCCACGTTTTAACAACACGTCGTTTATATACACACACAGGCCAAAATAATTTGATTCCGTAAAGGTATAAGTCTGAACTGTGTTAAATCTGTTGGTAGTTATAGGATTAACTGTATAGCTGTTTGAAGTAAACACTGTGCCGGTAGGCACCATATCACTCCAGTAGAATGGATTTAGATTGGTCCTACCTGCAGTAATTTGCGCGATAGACCTATCTAACAACTGTGCTATAGTCCAGTTATCGTAGTCAGCAATACCAAATGTGGTTACTGCATTCAATAACTGTGATTTAAATTTAATATATTCTGTGCTGTTGTAGGCCAAAGACGCAAATATATTGTAGTTGGCGTCACGCATGAAATAACCAGTCAAGGTCAATGGCGAGCTTTGTTGTAATATTTGTAAGCCGTAAGGAACAATATTGCCAAGGTCACGGGTATTGTTAGAGCCAATAGGAGGACCTTCTAATGCTATAAGATTTTCTGCAAGTCCAATATAATGATTACGTATGGTGCCCAGAGTAAATTGTTCACTGTTGCCATTTAATGGATTGTTTTCTAAATTAATAGGTACTTCGTAAAACCCTACAACACTATCTTGGTCACTCAACACAGAAACTTCAATCAAATCGCCTGGCACATACGTGGTTAATAAATTGATTGTGGTTGTGTTGGTTCCAATTGTGTATTGATAATTGTAAGCTTCTTGGAAGGTGCCGTTGGCGTATATTTGTACAGCCGGAACAGTGTTATTTTGATTGACTGCCACATCCAACAACAGCGGTGCGCCATCATAGGTAAATTGGAACTGTTGGCGTATCAAGCTAGGAGTTACTGCTGTTTGCCAGCCAATCTCTCGTTCAAATATGACTCTAGTACGGTATTGACGTGCAAATCCAGTACTGAGTGCAACAGTTTGTCCTGTGTTGTTTATGGTATAGCTGAATGAATCTTTATAAAAATTATTATCAAAAAGAATGTCGCCAATGTTGGTCAGACTCAAATAGGTCAATGGGAACCCCAACACCAAGTCAGGTGCAGCATCACCAATGGCATAACTGAATAAAGGACTGCCTCTAAAATTTGAACTAGGGTATATAACTCTATTACCAAAACTGATACCATTGGTATCATAGATATCAAATAACGGTGGCTGGTTTACACTAATTTTTTGTTGTGCTTGAATCCAATTTACACCATCAAAATAATAAGACAATCCTTGCTGTGTAAGTCCACTGAGTACAACCACAGATTGGTCTACCAGTGCTGTTGCAATTGGAATGAGAACAATTACTGGCACATCCACAATTGTGGAATCTTCAACGTGTGTATTGGTGACGACAAATTGCACCTGATAAACTTTGTTGCGTACCTCTGGATCGTTGTCCGCAGAAAAAATAATTGTGCTACCATTGAGTAAATTGTAACCATCAACACTGTATCCTAGTGCTCCGTTGACATTGCTCAATGCATCAGTCTGTACAGTATCAACAATGTCTACAGGTGCCAGGCCATCAGTACCAGAATCAAACAGCCGTGTACCGGCACGGAATTCTAGGATAGGTCGGCGGGCCCGGAAGGCATTGTTTAACACCGGAGTAACATTGTTGTATCCAGCACTGGCTGTAATTACATCAAGGTGGAACCATCGGTTACTACGAGTCCACGCATTGCGATCTAGACTGGCACGATTAATGGTCAAGTAGTCTGGTACAGTGGGTTGATTTAAACTGCCATCAAAATTGCTGGAATCGTAAGGGGTAGTATCAAAAGGAATTGTTAAACTTTGTGTATAAGTTTCTGGTGTTACAAATTCAGTAACTGGTAATAGTTGTATAGCTGTGCCTACACCCTCTACATAATATTCATTATTTTGATAGCTGATAGGGTAAACATTTCCACGGAATACCACTTTCATGCCGTTGGTGAATGTCACTCCGTTGGGACTGATATAGTTAGGCGCTCCTATAATAGCATCAACATCAATGGAGTCAGACAAGGTCTGATCAATAATATTAAATCTTCCAAAAATTTCTGGGTCAGTGCCATCTTGATAAAACAAAACATTTTTGTCAGCAGTCAGCAACGGAATCTGTTCAAAGAACCCGTTTGTGTTTTTATACCATCCGGTACTGGAATATTCAGTTCCAAATCCAACTGTAAATTTATTTTCAACATCTACACTTTGTACCAATTGCAATGACATATAGACGCCGCCACCAACAGCAGTCAAATACTGTATGCGCCATACGCTGTACTGTGTAACCGGATCTGTAATATACGTTGTTTGATCAAACGTGGTAGAATCATAGGATCCTGTGTTGCTGATTACGTTGCCAGCAGGTGCCAAGGGATCAAAAAATGTAGTTTGTTGCCAGCCACCGGTCTCGGGATTAGAATCCTGATTGATAAATGCTATGGTGCGATCTTGTAAATTTGTAATTCCGTCAATGCCATTTGAGTTGGCCTCAAAGAATGGAATTATAAATTGATTGTTAATCTGGTCAAATTGTAATGTAGTAACCAAGTCCACACTGCCAATACTGGGCATGTTGTAATAAAAATTCTGTGCCGTGGCCAATGGTACATCAAATGTAACTGTTCCTAAATCTTCTCCGTTGTTGCTTACACCCAACACGTCTCTACTGCTGATGTTTGGTGTGGCAATTACCTGACCATTGACGCCAGGATCTGATTGTATCCAAAAGCCAGGGCCTGTACCAGGTGTGCCATCAACAATGTTGATTTGCCCACGTAGATTGAATTGTATGTCGTTACAGTAGTACAAAACGTCCGGAGCATCCTGTGGAACTGTAAATGTGATTAGGCCGTCGCTGCCGCCGTTGTTGAATACTCCGTCTGAATAAAGATTAGTTGTGCCTAAGCTAAGTTCTGTTTTAAAATAAAATGCCCACGGAAATGTTTGTGAAAGATTAAACACATAGGTGTTGCCACGAGTTAACGTTAAGGTAGGATTGGGTGAAAAATCTATATTCCAACTACTGGTATCGTTGTTGGTTACCCGAAAGTTAACAGTTTCACTTTGATTTTGTGCCACTTGGAAAGTATATGAACCACCGCGTACTAATGTGATTGCAGGATTGGTGCCACCTACTCCTGAAAATGTGTATGATCCATTGGCGCGGGTCACTGTAAAATTATCAGTAAGTGGCACTGTGGTGGCTGATACATCCACTGACAACGGACCACTAGGTAACCAGTAGTACTGGGCATAATTAACAAATTTATCAAAATCAACAAATGGATCCCAGGTATAATAGTCACTGGTGTACAGCCTGTCATCGTTGTTGGTGAATGCGCCTTGCACCTGCAAGGCATCGGTAATCCCAGGATAAGTTATAGCATCAACTATTTTGGTAGAGTCTGCTGGATTGATCTGCACTACACCAGGTTCAAGCTGATAGCTTGTACGAGTTTTTGTAGGTTCAACCACATAGCCATCATTGGCATTGACACCAGGACCAACACTACGACCAATGAATCCTTGAGTTTTTGTATATACAGGATTTTGAATTAACTGGTCAAGTGTGGCTGCTAGAAACTGCTGGTTAACCGGCGTTTGAAATATTTCTGGTAGAAACTCTACACTACGAATTTGTTTTGCCATTAAATTACTCCACTACCGGGAGCTGTTTGCAGATTAGTGCTGGTCAAGGCTGTGATAACTTCTATGTCGTTGACCGTGGCACCATTGACAAAAATCTGATTTGGAGCACAACGAATTTCATACAAGTCACCAAAACTCTTTTGTGTGTTTAAAGGAACCAACACTACACTACTTACAACATTTCCAATGTTTTGATGTATGTAAGAAGCCAGTTCACTAAAATAGAAAGTGTCTCCAAAATTCCAATTGTCAAGATTAAAATAAGCATTCATGTTGGACACTACTAAATTTTTAATAGTACTGACACTGGCTGTGCTGCTAGCAGAACGTATGACTTTGATTGTGGCTCGCAGTGCCGGGTCTGCTTTTTGTCCAAACAACGGTTGAAAATCTACACAGTTAAGAATCATGTTGTCAGATATCATTTTAAAATTCTGAAGGCCTTGATAGGCCGTGGTTAAATTATTAATGGTAGGTGGGGTTGGCTCAGTTACGGTGCCAGTTACATCTTGTAACCAATTGGTGTAGGCTGTGTAGTAGGCATTGGTTACCACATACACATCAATAATATTAGTTGATCCAGGATCAATTCTACTGGTCAATGGGCTGTTATGGCGATATTGGAAATACAAGCCCTGGCGTCCTGTTCTGGCCACATACTCGTAGGTCAGAGTCAATGTAGGATTGTCCAGGCTATCTACACCAAGTATGTAAAATGCGTTTTCACTGTAAGCATAAAATACCTGGCCAACTATGTATTGAGATTGTTCTACTTGAATTGACGGCAACGTTGGATAATCACTGTTGACTATGCCGGCTTCAATTAAAAGATAACGTTGTAAATTATCAAAGTCCACAGTGGCCTGGAAGAATACATATTTTTGGTTGGCGTCAACTGCGGGTGCCACAATGTCGTCAAAGAAATCTGGGTTAACTGGTGTTGTATCACCGGCACGGGCAAAGCTGACCAACACTTGGAAATCATCTACTAGGCCATCACTCAATACTGGTTGATCAATGATTGTCAACACATTGTCTGATCCCATGGGTGCTGGATTATCAGGTTGACTGTTGACTTTGAGTACGTTGACAAAATCACGAATCACTGTGCCAGTTCTGCTGTCGTAGATAGGATCGCTGGTGTAAAAGAAAAATCTAGTTTGCAGTACACTACCAAATGAATATTCTAAACTTCTAGAAACCACAGTATAGGTAACACCATTGAAGGTTGCTTGTACTAACCATGACGCATCAAGATTGGTGCCAGCAGTGCTTTGTGCATTGCTAAGACTAAAGTCGGCATCTACAGCAAGATTACTGGCAGTAATCACATACCAAGTATTGGTAAGATTGTTGTATCCTATACCAAAATTTTGATTCAATGCAATTTGTCCAACTATGCTTTGTTGTACACTGGTAGGAATGTCGGTAGTAAACACAGGAATAACCTGTGTAGGAATAGCACGACTAGGTACAAAATTGTTCAACACCACTGGACCTACACCCGATGGCAAATTGCCCAGGCCTTGTGCTGTGCCTGATAGATAAACTGCTGAAGGGCTAGCCCAAATCTCAAGCTTCTCGTCAGACTGTGTAGGTGTTCCTACTACCAGTCGATTGTTGGCATCAAAATATTCACCAGCAGGTGCTGCAAATTTTACCAGGCTACCTTCTGTAATATATTTGCCGTTGTTGCTGGCATAGGTACCAATGGCTACAGGATTACCAAGGGCATTTTCAAAATATCCAGTGGTTTCGTTGGTGATAGATGTGCTTTGATGCCAGGTGTAATTCAATACTGCCAAGTTGGGACGAGGAAAATTGGCATAATAAAATTGTTGTAGACCTGCCCGTATAGTCAACGGGGTAATCTGATTGGTCACCGTGTCTGAAATGTCGTTGGTAGTTAACCATGAGAATCTAAATGTGTACAAATCATTTGATTCCCACAAGGCTCCATCACTGGAAAAAATATTTGTACTAGAATATTTGCCGGTGCCATCCACTAGGTCAAGATACCGGCTAGTTCCAATGCTGGCACGGTTGATAGCAGTGCTCTTAAGAATACTGCTGTATTGTGTAAACGGAAATTGACTATAGTCTTCGCCGTTGACCATTCTATTTTGTGTGTAATACTGTGCCGGAGCTCGTTGTTTGATCTCAGCAATGGTTTCACGTGCCTGAGCATTGGTCACCGGCTCTGTGATTCCGCAAGTGAATGTCAATGTTTCAATCTGGCCTGTGCGACTTACATAACTGATAGGTACTGACACACTTTGCATTTCTACTGGATTGATAATGTAGGTCAGGCCGTTGCTGGCTCGTACGTAGTTACGGAATGTTCCCACAGGAATTGTGGCAAATATGCCATCGCCAAAGTTTAAAGTAATTTGGTCATTGGTTCTACTGGTCACACTGTAGATATCTCTTGTACCCGGTGCCAATTGTTCTACCGCGGCAGCATACACGCTTTGGACTTTCTCCCAATAATTGGAAACATTTCCTACGTTGTCTAATTGATATAACCAGATATCAGTATTGTTGATACCTTCAATGTTAATGGCCACAGCACGATTACTGACCCGTTCTGGCAAATTAAAATCTTGACTTTGCAGTACACCTTGTTTGAAGTAAAAGAAAAATCCTGTGTTGTTGCTAAGATATCCCTGTTGGTCATTACGGAACAACATGTTAAATCGACCGTTGGGCAAAGGCGGGGGTTCGTAAACAAAATCTGCGCCCACCGAAGTTGCATTGACCACTTCAAATGGCATGTTAACTGTGTCTATGGTGGCAGTGTATGGAATTACTGGAAGGAACCCAGGTACCAGGTTAATGGTGTATTCCTGCGTGTCTACGCCTAACAGTGTTTGTCGGTTGCCAGGATTGCCAAATTTTTGTGTGTTAATCAAGCTGGCATTGATAATGGTAGCAAACTGTTCTTGCCAATCAATATTGGTAGGATCTGCCCAATTTATAGTAATATTGGCCAAGTTAATGCCGTTGTAGTCAGTGAGATTTTCTGTAGTTGAAATAGAAAATACTTTGAGATATCCACTGGCTTCTGTGTTGCGTTTTGGAGTGTAGCTGACCAAATTGGCCAATTTAACCACACTGTCTCTACGTTCGGCAGTGTCTAGATAATTTTCACGTGTGTTTAAATCTGTGCGGAAGGCCAAACTTTGACCCATAAACGCCATGACATCCAGCAGGGCAATAAATTCTGAACTTTCAATGTAATCATTGAATGTTTCTGGGTAGTACAGACGCAAATAATCCACGAAACTCTTGCGCAGAGTTTCAAAGTCATAGCTTTGAAAGTTAGCTTCTTGGTAGGCCTGATAGATACGTTTCCAATCTTCTACCCCAAAAATTGCTGTTTGTCTTGACGTTGTGGCCATAGTTATTCCAATGTTAAAGTATTTATGGAATTAATAAAGTGGGTAGTTAAACGTAAGTGGCCGTGCGTTGTTGTTGGTCGAAAAACAGACTCAACTGTTGTGCCTGTGTACTGGGTACTACTGCTAGTCCGAGCTGTATTAACATGCCATTTTCTTGAGGAAATACCTGGATCCCGCTGATATAAACTCTAGGATCTCCGGCACATACACGTTGTATTTCTGCATAGATCAGTTCTTGTGTTTCAGGAGTTTGATTTTCAAACAAATAGTTCCAAAGCACTGTGCCATATCCAGGACGGCCTACCAGTTCACCTTGCCGTATATTAAAGGCGTTGAGTAGGTCAATTTTGATCAAATCAAAATCCACTGCTGTGAATTTTTTGTTTTGATTTATAGTGTTAAATCCAATGAATGTAGGCATGATATATTTACTCTATTAAGCCAACTGGCCCAGTGACGATGTGACTTGCCCTGCCAGTGCCGATGCTTGCCCTTGTGCTTGAGCAATCAAATCTGTTCCTTGCTGTTGTAATGCCTTTAATTTATCTTGGGCAGCACTGATATCAAGTATAGCGGCCACTGTAGGCGAGCTGGGATCAGGGTAACCAAAACTAGGTGTAGGTATCTTGCTACTGCCAAATATTTTAGCTGTGGCCACATCCACAGTGGCACGATTTACGGTGTTGCTGAATCCAGCGGCTGGTTGGGTAGCCGCTACTAAACTGTCGCTGACACCGCCTAGAATTCCACTGGCACCGGAACCTAACAAATCAGTCAACTTGGATAGGCTACTAAAATTAGGCAGACCTGCAGTCAAGCTCCCTAGACTGGGCAAGCCTGTTGTTAAACTATTCAGACTAGGCAAGCCTGCGGTTAAACTATTCAGACTAGGTAGACCAGAGGTTAGCCCGCTTAGGCTAGGCAAGTTCACACCACCAAGATTACTCAAACTGGTCAACGGATTGGTGGCACTGGTGGCAAACTGTGAGGCTTTGCCTAGAGTGTCCATGGCAGTTCGCACACTAGGTAAGCCTGGAACAACTCCTTCGATTAATGTTCCTAGACTGGGTATCCCGGGCAACTTGGAAGTTAGTGCGCCAATTGATGGCAAACTTGATGTCAGTGAACTGATTGATGGTATGCTACTGGCCCACTGTGCTGTGAGTTCTGTGCCAAACTTACCAGCATTGCCAACCAATGCACCCACACCTTCATTTACAGTGCTTTGAATTTTGTTAACCACACCAGAAAGGTCTTGCAAGCTGGCACCCACACTGTTTACAGCACCTGATGCAAGAGATTGTAAATTGGTCACCGAGGATGTGGCCAATTTGCCCAAGGGCGAGTCCTTTAAGGCCGATGTTAACTTACTGACATCAGGCAACCCTGCAGTCAAACTACTAAGGCTAGGCAAGCCGGATGTCAAACTAGATACGTCAAACGACAATCCAGTGGACGCACTCAATTGTGATAATGATAATAACCCGCTTTGTGTAAACACCTGGCCTTTGAGCGCCGATAAGGATGCAGTAACAGGAGGAGATATCACACCCGCCGCAGCTAACCCGTCAAATCCATTTTTCATTAAATTGGTCATAGCACCGGCTTGCGCCGATGCACTGTTAAGAAAATCTTTAGCACTGTTGATGCCATTGAGCCCGGTGAATATTCCTGGTGCCGACAGTACATCAGTCAACGGTGCTGGGTCAAATATAAATTGTTGCCAAGTGCCAGGTTTTACATAACCAGCTTGTTCCAACTGTTGACAGCTCAATCCAAATTGTCCAACACCTTTTTCATTGGTCATTACATTGGCGGGTTGATCTACAGAGTTAGATATCTGTGCCATGATGCCTTGGACCTGCCCGGAGCTCAAAGACCCAATTGCCGGGCTGGTAAATCCAGACGAGTTGATTGTGGCAATGTTGGCCTGTGTTATAGGGTCGGTCAACGGTGTGTTGATCAATGATGGGATCCCGGCCACTTGTGGCAATCCATTGACAATGGCCAAAACTACAGTATCGTCAACACCGGCAGTGCCGCGATCCAATCGACTCAGTGCAAATTTTGCCGCGTTTGATGTGGCTGTGGTAATACTTTGCCCGGCAGTAAATCCAGCAAAGGTTCCAGCAGCAACTTGACCGTAAAAAATAATATCAGCCTGTGTCTGCGTGGTGCCAGCTGGTGCTTCCATAGTAAATGCGGCACCTGACGGAAGAGTATAGTTGAATTGACTCATTTTGTTTTGGTAATGGTTACCCCAGCAGGTACAGCAGGTGCAGCCGGAGGAGGACTAGCAATGCCGTCACTCAGTGTAGTGGCCGAAGGAACGCCCATGTTATGATACGGATATGGTTCGTGGGCAGGAGCACGGGTTACGATGCTTTCTGTGCCAGTTGGGTTGACTACCCATCCTGTGGTATTGTTAAAACTAGAACTGGGTTGAAGATACTTGGTCAGTCCAGCTGGTGTATCTACTTCAATGCGTTGGCCGCCATTGAGCTGTATTCGACTGCCGTTGAAACTCAATTCAGAACTGGTAGCCCAGCTGCCTAACTGACTGGTTATGGCCAACACACCTGGAGTTTTCAATCCAATACCTCCTTGACTGAACATGGTCAATTTGCCTTTGTTTGATATGCTCATGTCAGCATTACTTTGCATGGTTGTGCCTTTGGTGCTTTTCATATTGATCTTGCCGCCGGCGAACATGTTGATATCTTCGTCGGCATGTAAATTTAATGTGCCTTGTGTACGTATGTTTACACTGTTAGTAGTGTACACATCCAGTGTGCCTTCTTGTCCTAGTTCAATCCAGGCTTGACCATTGGCGTGACAAATGTACAAACAATTGCCATCGTCACTCATGGTAATCTGATGACCTTTGCTGGTGCGTATACGCACAAGATTATCTTTGCCTGTCAAGTCGCCATCGTCCATGACAAAAGTATGACCGCCACGACGAGCAATCACTGTGGCAGAGTTAGGAGCCGCTGCCTTTAAATCTTTGCCAGTAATTCCTGCTTCGCCTGTAGCGGTGGCTCCAATGCCACCAAGATAGATAGCACGACCCGGCGTACTGATGCCGTAGCAATTGCTAGGACTTTCTCGTTGACTGCTACTGCCAATACTGCCGCGCACTTGGTCGTTGATCAGACCTTGTTGAAACAGTATACCAGCTAGATAGCTGTGTACTGGTTTGGGTTGTTCAAAGAATTTAGGGTTTTGACTAATTTTAGTATCTGTTACGTTGATTTCTGTAACAGGCAATCGTTCTGATCCGGTGAAATAACTGGCCTGGGTAGCATTTTGTGTCACTGCTTGAGCTTTAGGAACGGATCCTATGGCTGGAATCATGTGACTGGCATACAGGGTAGGTATACATCCTACATAGTACGGCATTGCTTCGCCCTTGACCTGCAAGATTAAAACTTGGGTTCCTAGGTCAGGCGGAGTAAACCACATGCCATAACTCTGTGGATTGCCTTGTTCAAATGCTCCAGTTCCAGCATTGGCACCAGTAGGAGTAGTTCCATAAAATGGAGGACAATAAACTACTGTTTTCCAATTGCTTTGATCGTTGGGGTCCGTTGCACCGCGATTTTGTATGTAAACTTGTAGTCGTCCAGAACGACTTGGGTCTACGTTGTTTTTGACCACGCCAATATACGAACCTGGCGGCAACGGATCTTTGTAATTGCTTGGTACTTGTGAACCTGATGGTGTTGATTCTGCCATTATGCATCATCCTTTTGTATTTTTTGTGGCCCTACCGGAGTGGCACCACTGGCCACTGCCCTATCGTACCTTGCTTGATCTGTTGCATAAAAAGAAGCAACTCGGCCATTATTTAATTGGAGTTGGCCAATCAGTGGAGGTGCTTGGTAAGTGCCATCTGGGTTTTGCGTTGGGGTATATGTGGTAGGATTTACTTCTCTGGTGATTATATCAGCGTTTGCTGGTGGTGATATATCGCCGCTAGATGTTGGAGTTGCCGGCGGTGCGGCCGGTTGTGGTTCTGCTGGGTAGTATAAGTCACCATACTCATTTTTTCTAATATTAGATACCTGGCCAGTTTCATCTTGTATGGCGTAGCCGCGAGAACCATCATCTGGAATAGTGACCTCGGTGCCTGTATTGGCACCATTTTTTAAATCTTGGGCTTCGTTTTGTGCGGTGGCACGGTCTCTACTTCCGGCTGCAGTAGGCACACCACCAGCTGTGGCTGGTCTGCCGTTGGCACCAGTGGGCGTTGGTATCTTTTTCTCAATTATAAGTTTACCCACCAGTTCCTGTTCAAAGCGACCTTTACTAAAGATATTTTTAACTGTTACGGCTTGATATGTAAAGTATTCTTGTGGTTGTCCGTTACGAGTGTTGGAATTTACGTTGACTATGCCGGTATTAAAATCATAGTCAGAAGGAGCATTAAATGCCACACTGAACATCACAGCCCGAGACTCAAAATTTATACCGCCGTCGGCATTGAATGGACTAAAGTCAAATGTTTTAGCATTTACGCCCAGTCCTGCTTCTCCTTGTTGCATCCAGGCTGGGTCGCCTACTATACGCATTCTAACCGTGCTCAACGACGAAGGGTCATACAAAAAACTGGCGCCGTTGTTTGCAGGTTCATTGGCATAGTTCTTTGCACCTACCGCTTGGTCTCGACTGGTGGCCATGTAAACATAGCGATTTTGATCACGAAAATCTGTAGTAGTATTTTTTTGTTGATCTTGGCCAATTCCGGTAAACATCAGATGAAAAGCATTGTCGTATTTTTGTTCGTAACTTAAAATTTGTGTGTTGCCACCAGTAAACCAATATTGGTACGCTTTGTGAACGCCTTTGTACTTGCTGTCGGGAAAATATTGACTGATCATTTGTGCTACAGCATAGGGTGTGACAATAAAAGTCATGCGGAATGCATGATCTCTTATGATATTGTCAAATCCAAGTTGCGTAGCGGCCACACTGATCTTGAACCATTTCATATCCCCAGTACCGGCCTTGGCACTGACTTTTTCTGTTTGTAAACCGGTTACTGGATCTGTGGCTGTGGTAATTTCAACATTTTGTTGTTCGGTAATAAAACTACTGTTGCGCATGACACTGTCAATCACTTTGAGTATTTGTGTCCCTGCTTCGATAGGCCAAGTTTGTACATCACGGTTTACACTATTTTTAGCCGTGTCAAGTTTCTCAGCTGTGGCATTGCTTTGCATAGGTGCTGTGGTTGCGTCCTGGGCACCGGGGCGTTTGATTGTGGATGCGCCCATGTATGCTGGCGCAAATTCAATGGAGTATTGATCTGGAATTTCGCGTTTCTTTTGTTTGACTAAATCTCGTTGATGTTTGTTAAGCGCATCGCATAGGCCAGTGAAAATACTTTCTTTACCGGCCACTGGGGCTGCTGATGCTTTGGGCGGGCCTTGTGGCAGTTGCGGTGCATTTTTTACTTGTGTTGCTCCAGCCCTTACTCCTTGATTGGAAATGGATTGATTAAATGTCTGAGCAAATTGGCCGCTGGCCGCTGCTGCTTGATCTCGTGCGCTTCCATTTTCTGCTACGGCTTTTGCTTCTTCTGGGGTGAGTTGATATCCTCTTGCCATAGTTTACAATCCTCCTCCGCCAAAGGCCATACCTTGGTCATTGACTGCGTTAGGGTCTGTTCCAGCAGCAATGGCGGCCTGTTCCTTCATAGGCAAGTCCTTTACCAACACAGGAGGTCGTTTCGGTGGTGCTCGTTTTGGCGTTGGACGAGCACCAGGATCGGCGGTATTTGTTCCAGCGGAGGATGCCGCTGGATTGCCATTTAATAATTGGTCCACAGTTTGTCCGGTCATGTTGAACGAAAATGGCACAGTGCCACGGTCAGTGCTACCGGCATAAGAATACGGAATGGCCACGCCAGATATTTGGTATTCAATAGCTCGATTGGCTATTGAAAATTTAATATCCAATAAACGGAAAGGATAATATTTAACAATTACTGCTTTTTGTCCATACCCGCTGTCAGATCCTTTGGCCGGTGCTACTAAATTTCCGTTGCTGTCATAACCGTAAAATTCTATAATTAAACAATACTGGGCTTCTAGGTAGTTGGGTGTGCCGCTGGCACTTGCACTTGTGCTGAGTTGTTGAGAGTTTTTATAAACCAATGTCACTGCATTATAAAGACTTTGTATCAAGGTAATCCCGTTGGGTTCAGTGACTTTGAAACGTATCTTGTTGGCTGAGTTGGCTCCAGGGTTACCACCAAAAGGTATTACACTTTCAATTTCAAGATCGTCCATGTAATAATCTACTGGGAAAGCCGGACTACGTCCTTTTACAGGTGCGCCGGCACTTTGCATGAGCAATTGCCAGCCAGAGACATTGGCCACCTGGGTGGCAATTGCGTTATTGTATTGTGTTGGGCTCAACACATACCAGCTGATACTATAAGTGTAACTGGCATACTGATCTAGTTGATTAGGCTGGGTAGAAACAAATTGATCAAGTGACGCTGCCGATGTACTGACAGCAAGTTGTCTTGTTGGGCCAGTAGGAGTTGGACTGTCATCAGGATTGACACTGGTAACTGGGTTTGTGGTCTTACCGGCTCCAGTACCACTCCGGGTTGGTGCTTGCACAGGTGAGTCATTAGACGGCCCACCTTGATTCCCTAATGCATCAACATTCTGTGACGAAAATATACTATTATTTTCAGGTCCGGTTGGGGCAGCAAACCAACTTCTTAAAAATCCGCCAGCTGGTGTGGCCTGCGTTTGGCCAATGTCTCTGGCCGGCATAGTTCCAATTGGATTTCCATTAACATCGTATTCTATTTCTGTTATCCCGGCACCACTAAAAAAGTTTGGGTTTTTTTGACGATTGGCTGGCATGTTAGAATCCTAACACTGTTTTTAATGTTTCCAATTTAGGCAAGTAAATTGTGGCACCTGCTTCAAAATCCATAGGCGGTGTTGCTAAAGTATTAGGATTGCGTTGATAGAACACCCACCATAGACCAGAGTTGCCATACAAGTCGTGCGCCAACAGATCAGGTCTGTATTGAAATGTAGTGTTGATGGTAAACAAAATGTCGTCAGTACTTTTAGGTATAGGTCTGTTGACCATAACATCTAAAAAGAACTGGCTGTATCCTGTGGCAAAATATGGGCTGGTTGCGTCATAACTCATTACCAGAACCCTCCCTTGAGCAATTGACCGTTGGCAAATCCTTTGAGACTAAATTGTGTGCTGACTTGTTGACGGCTCTGTACTGGTAGCAAGGTAATTTGCACATCTAACTTGCTGGGCACGTAGGTAGGATTATTCAACAATGATTGCAATGGCGCCAGTGCAGGATTTTGTGCTCCTGCTGGCAAGAAGGCTGCGGCCAGTCTGGTCACTGTGGGCGACACAGCATTTAGTGTTGTAGAATACAAATTCTGTAAGGGTTGTAAATTTAATCCCAGGTTATTGGGTGAGCCAGAGCTGATGTAATCAACATCGTTTGGTAAAGTGTAACTGAATTGACTGACTAAGCAAGGATGGTTATTGTACTGATAGTCACCCAGGCCACTGAGGAATACCAACGGAGGAGGTGATCCACGTTGTGCATCTTGACCGTAAAACATTTTTGTCACACTACGGAAAAAATGTATCACTGCTAGTACATAGGCCGCATCTGCGGTGCTTTGGGCAGTGAATGTGGCAGTTACGGTAAGTGCATCAGTGTAACTGTTGTTGTAAAAATATCCACGATAGTTTGAGTGGGTCAGATCGTAATTGCTGTAGTTGGCCTTGTAGGCATTGGTAATCTGTGGAGTGTACGGAAACACTACTCCGTTGGTTGTTTTCAATGGCTGTAACAATCCGGCATCGGCGGCCTTGTACAAATAATTGGCGTTTGGCGCCAATCTCAACATTACACGCCAATCGGTATTGATTGGAGGCTGTGCTGACAGGTTGCTGGTTGTCTGTTGGGCTTGGGCTTGGCCCACCATGGCTTCAGTGCGGCTGGCGTCAGCTGATGCTTGTGTTGCAGGTTCTACAAACCCGTTGCCCACAAAAACTGGATTGTTTCCTTCATCTAACGAGTAGCCTGGCAGTAAAAATCCGTTGTCGTCGTAGGCTATTTGTCCGCTGGCCGGACCAGGTTGAACTGGATTTGCTTCGGTCTTGACATCACTTATAGGAACCGCAGGTTGTTCGCCGGCGCCAGCTTGTGGATCGGGTGGATTGCCAACGGGCGCTGCAGAACGATCAACTTGGTTAGCTGATATCGGTGGGTCGTTTTGTTCGCCGTAACCTGATGTGTTTTCTACTACTGGATCTGCCATGTTAGTTTCCTATCCTATATTTACCGAGAAAATAAACCACCCAGATAATGATTAAGAGGTTGACCTTTGTGGTTTTTGTGCTACAATAAATATACTAATAGGAGAATTTAGTGTCAATTACACCCACAAGGACCCCGTCAAAAACCAATTATCTCAACAACAGAGATATCTTAAAAGAAATACATCTCAGCAAAAATTCCTACTGTGCATACCTAGATCCCGTTAGAGATCATCAGTATGATATTATCCTGCCCAGCCTGGCCAAAATTAATCAGCGCACTGTGGCCGAAGCCAGACGCAATCGTGCAGATCGACTCAAGCGTGAAGGCACTATTGTTGAGCCAAAAAAGATTCCAAACACTGAGTTAGTGTTCCGTATTACCTGCTGGGAACACATACCAATGGCGCCTAAAAAAGTGTCAAAAGCACAGGCCAAAAAGAAAAAAATTGAAGATATTTTTGAGCTAGATCTAATAGAAGAATAAGATCCCCTGGCCGAGTTGTTGGAAATTCCAGTCTTGGATGAAAAACATGTTAGATTAAATTTTCCTCCGTTTTATCATTATCGTCTAGACGACAACAAACAAACATTTCAAGTGGGCAAAAGCCATTGGATCGGCGACTTTGAAAACGGGTCTTTTTCCAAGGATCACGGACAGATGACTCGCAAGTTGGCTCACATGTTTATGAAACTGTGTGAGCGTTATGCTACTCGTAGTAACTGGAGAGGATACACCTACAATGAAGAAATGCGTGGTCAAGCCCTGCTACAACTCAGTCAAATTGGATTGCAATTTGATGAATCAAAATCGCAGAATCCTTTTGCGTATTATACTGCTGCTATCACTAACAGCTTTACTCGTATCTTGAATTTAGAAAAGAAAAATCAAAATATTCGTGACGACATGTTGGAGATGAACGGACTCAATCCTTCGTGGACTAGACAGAACGCTGGCAAGAAAGATCCAAACTTTGGCTCAGTAGTGGTTGTAACCTCAGGGGAAGACCTAGTATAATCTATAGATGACAAATCTATTTAAAAAAGCCGCGGTGTTTACCGACATTCACTTCGGCTTAAAATCAAACAGTTTGGTTCACTTGCGTGATTGCGAAGACTTTGTTGACTGGTTCATAGACACAGCCAAAAAGAACAACTGTACCACTGGATTCTTTTTGGGTGACTGGCATCACTCCAGAGCCGCTATCAACATGCAGACCTTGCATGTTAGTCTGCGCTGTTTGGAAAAGCTCAGCGCCGCGTTTGATCATTTTTACTTTATTCCAGGTAATCACGATCTCTACTATCGTGACAAACGTGATATCCACGGAGCAGAATGGGCCAGACACTTGCCCAACATCACCATTGTTAACGATTGGTTCAGTGAAGGTGACGTGGTTATTGCGCCGTGGCTTGTGGGCGATGATCACAAACGTCTACACAAATTATCTGGACAATACATGTTTGGACATTTTGAATTGCCGCATTTTAAAATGAATGCCATGGTAGAAATGCCAGACCACGGAGAAATCCAAGTCAGCAACTTTGCCGGCTTTGACAGTGTGTTCTCCGGGCACTTTCATTTACGGCAACAGAAAAAGAACATCAACTACATTGGCAATGCGTTTCCACACAACTTTGCCGACGCCGGAGATACTGCCAGAGGCATGATGATTTTAGATTGGGGCCAGGAACCAGAATATCATGCTTGGCCCAAACAGCCACTATATAAAGTACTTAAACTAAGCCAAGTGATTGATGGTGCTCCACGACTGTTGGCACCTAACATGCATGTTCGAGTAGAGCTGGACATTGATATCAGTTACGAAGAAGCTAACTTTATCAAAGAAACATTTATTAAAGACTACACTCTACGTGAAATGGCTTTGATTCCTGTTAAAAATACCGCAGTAGACTTGGACTTGGCGCCAGGTGAAATCAAGTTTGAAAGTGTAGATCAAATTGTCACAGATCAAATTACCAACATTGAATCTGAATTCTACGATCCTAAATTATTGTTAAAAATATATCAAAGTTTATAATGCACAATGTTATACCAGACCACAGCCCCGGATCAATCTATCCAGACTGGCTGCAAACTTTGGAAAAAAAATACAACATTGTAGATGTGTTTAACTTTGTTCGATATGATTATCAGTTGGACCAATTGAAACAACGATTGCTGGCTGTTAAAAAGCCTGCGTTCGATGCGCATGATCGCATTGTTGCTGTGCATTTTGATACAGATTATTATATTCAAGGGCGTGTGGGTGTAAATCTTACCAACTTGTTTACCATATGGCAAGAAGCAGACATTCCGTTTCACACCATGTTGCTGTATACCAACCACACAGGAATCCAAAAAGAAATCGATGTGCTGTGCCAGCATCGTCCTGCAATAGATCGCCCGACCATTGTTGAAACTGTTATCAATCAGCTGAGTTACCTTCCAGACACCTATGATGCAGAACCGGAATTAGATGTGGATCAGATTGAATATCACGGGCTGGCATTGATGGGTGCTCAACGCAGTCATAGGTATGCCTTGTACAATCATATAAAACAACACTGTGATCAAATAGCCATGGTAATCAAGGCTGCCACATGACGCTGATCAAATTAGACCCGTTTACTCGAGTAAACGACAGTTTTGTTCAGACTGATCGTGTTGATGCAACTCCAGTCTTGCAAGATGTGTCGCATCCACTGATAACCACCGGGCCTTCTGCTGGCGCAAATACTACACATTATTCTGCAGACTTTTATAAAAAAATTGCCTTGGATATTGTAACTGAAACTGTTTTTAACTATCCGTATCCTCGTATTTGTGAAAAAACTCTTAGGCCAATTAATTGTAAACGAATGTTTATCATTGTCGGTCCGGCGCACTCACTAAAGCTGTTGCAGTCCAGAGGGATTATGACCTTTGGAGATATTATCAATGAGTCGTACGACACCATTGAAAATCCCGAGGAAAGATTTTTGTCAGTGGTGGATGCAATTGATCAATTTTGTAAACTTGACCTAGACAAGATAAAAAACTATTACCGCAACAATCGTTGGAAATTTGATCACAACTGGCAAACAATGAAAAACTTGTTGCAGGTAGAACTACAAAAATTTGAACAGGAAAATAATAATGTATAGCGTATATCAACACTGGGATCCGTTAAAGGTCTGTTTGGTCGGGCGCACTTACCCGCCAGAGTTTTACAGTTGGATCAAGGACGCAGCCACACGAAAACGATTTGAAACCCTAGCTGAAGAAACTGAAGAGGACTATCAAGGTCTTATCAAGTTGCTGACTGAACGCTTTGGTGTTC
>Ga0114978_10000196_pt1 | contig 50602 bp, 80 predicted proteins | sample S_140212_EF_Meta_FD_87027 | JGI IMG/M metagenome (GOLD analysis project Ga0114978, IMG submission 87027) | Freshwater microbial communities from Lake Simoncouche, Canada to study carbon cycling - S_140212_EF_MetaG | ecosystem: Environmental > Aquatic > Freshwater > Lake | place: Lake...
ATATAAAGGCGAGAGAATTAATTACTTGGGTGCTGAATCTTTGGTTTTTTTATGTAATGTAGCAACGCTGTTTCCAAAAATTGCAAACCAAATTTTCATTGAGAAAGATACTTGGAATACAATTACCAAAGAATATAATGTTCAGGAAGTTCCAATATCTATTCTACCAAAGTTAGTGGACAGTTACGCTAAATCTTTAAAGTTAATAGAAACAAACGGTCAGTTTGACGACAAAGAAACTATGGGTTATGTAAAAAGCCAAATAGTAAAATACGATTACACAGACACAGGCGGAAAAAAAGGCGAGTATGAACATTACGAAGATTTAGGTAGAGTGCCTTCAACAATTACAAAAGCAGCAAAAGAAGTTATATTTATTGAATTAGCATTAAAAAAATATGAAGGCTTGTCTTTTAAGTATGCACCCGAAGGTTATATGACAAGAAACAGTATTATTACTAATGCAATAAAAGAAAAGCACGACTGTATATTACAATCGGAATATGGTGATGAATTGGTTGTTTTCGATAGTAGCCAAATCAAACTTGCCGATGGTACTAACACGACATTTGATTCCAACAATCCCGATATAAGATACGAACAAGGTGGTTCTATAACTTGTAAAAATTGCAATTGGTCTTGGGATAAAAAAGATACCCAGCCTCACGATGCTTACGTTTGTCATAAATGCGGATACGATAACGAATTAAAGAAAGGAATTAAAGCAGAAAGCGAACACATAAAAACAGCAAAGGATTTGTACGAACACAATATAACACCTAACCAAGCCGCTAAAAGCATAGCAGAAGAGCATTTAAGCGAAGACCCTGAATACTATACCAAATTATTAGAAAAGTTTGAAAATGGGGGCGGTATTGATGAAACTTTTTCATTCAAAACACCAACAGGAGAACCTTCAAGATTAACTTACTTACAACAAGTATTGGTTAGAACAAAAGCCTTTAAAAATTGGTTTGGCGATTGGGAAACAGCAGCTAAAAACTTCTTAAAAGATAACAAACAAAATTTTAACATACATTATAAAGGAATTTCCAAAGTTATTGATGGAATAACCCGTGAACCAAAAGTTGTTTATCACGGGACAAGAACAGCAGATGAATTTTATATGTTTGATGTGAGTAAAGAAAAAGGCGTTGGAAGACCTTATGCCTATTTTGCTCATAACCAAGAATATTCTGAAAACTTTACAACATTTTCTCAACGAGGGGATAATAATAGTAAACCTTTAATGTATAATTGTTTTCTTTGCATAAAGAATCCTTTTATGGCAAAAGGACACGAATATTCAGATAAAAAAAGAGATGCTAAATCTTGGATTAGAACAATAGTTGGAACAATAGTTTGGGATAAATACGAAACTATTGAAAGAAATGAAAAAACAAAGAAATTTGAAAATGTAGTAAAAGAGCAAATTGAAAAATACCTTAACGAAGCTATTGGGAATGACAAAAAACCTTTTTGGTCTTTTATGGCAAGGGACAAAAATAGTGAGTTTAAAATGTTTTTAGTTTCTCACGGGTACGATGGAATATTTTACACAGAGGAATTTAGCAGTCTTTATGATGTTGAAAACCCAAAGGAGTTTACGGAAGCGGTAACAGTTTTCAATCCTAATGATATTAAATTAGCCGATGGCAGAAACTTAAATTTTAACCCAATGCAATCAGATATAAGATATGAAACAGGCGGTAACTTGGAAGAACCGATAAAAGAAGAACCAATTTTAAGCAAAAAAGATAGACTTGGGAAGTTGTTATTTGGCGAAAAATATGCAAATGGCGGCGGTATCAATAAAGAAAATAACATAATCCAAAAAACCAACGAAACAAGCGAAAACAGAAAGTTTGTTGATAATTTAATCAAAAAAATAAACGAATGAGCAAATCATACAGCGCAGAAAAAGTAGCGCAAATAAGAGAAAAAATAAAAAAAGAATTTCCTGATTCAAAATTCCTCATATCGAAAAGTGGTTATAGTGGGATTAATATAACAATTATGTCTGCTCCAATAGATTTGTTAAAAGGTGGCAAATCAGGTACAGGTAATATCATTAATAATTATTACATTAAAGAGAGTTACAAAGATAATGTTGAAGCAAGAGATTATTTGCTAAAAGTATATGAAATAGCAAGTGAAGGTGTTACTTGGAGAGAAACGGGTGACTATGGCAATCAGCCAAGTTTTTATGTGTACATTTATATTGGCGAATCGGAAAGCAAACCATTTGTTTATATCCCATCTAAAAAATCAAAAAACAAACCAACGGACACTCCAAAACCTAAAAGTAGTGGGAATCCACGTTTTGAAAAAGGCGAATTATTAAAAGAATGTGCAGGGTGGGATGTTTACAAAAAAACATTACCCGATGAGAGAATAATTTACAATGCCTATAAAAAAAAGGAAACTGCTCCAAACAAAGAAGATTGGAATGTTATCAAAGGCGATATTCTTACGGGAACAGGGTTTAAATGGGGTAGATTTGGTTTTGAAAAATGGGGTCAAATTGCTTCGGAAGCAATGGTTATTCAAGCATTATGTAACTTGTTTGCAAAATACTATGGGGGGAAAGAAGAAGAAAAAAATAAATCAAGTATATTTGTTTATGGTGAAGATTGGGATATTCCAAGAGAATATGGAAATATTTTAATTGAAACATTGAAAGGGTTTGGTTTTGAAATATTTGATATTTTTACTAATTCTTTTTCTATTTTTAAATTAAATGTTGATTTAACTATTTATATTAGTGATAATGGTGGCGAGTTTAATATTGTTAATGATATAACAAAAGATTTTATTACTTCCTTAAATTATACAATAGGGAATAAAGATGTTACTCCATTTAGACTTGCCAAAATGATTGAGGAAATATACATTGATAATATTCAACAAACTCAACCAAAAAACACAAATATTCCAAAATTCAAAATAGGCGATAAGGTTGTTAGGAAGTTCGGAAATCAAGTAATGACAGTTGTAAAACAAATTTACGACAATGACCAAAAAATGTTTGATTATGACTTAGTATTTGAAAATGGCATGGATGTAAGTCTTTTTGAAAATCTATTAGAACTTTACGAAGAAGCACCTACACAAACAACAGAATTATCAAACGAACAAATAAACAAATTAATTAAAGCATTAAGTTACTTGGCTGATGAAGGAGATGAAACAGCTAAAAAGAAAATGAAGGCTTACAAATACCTATTAAACTAAAAAAAATGGCAAAAACAAAATTAGAATTAGAAACAAAATTAAGTGACCTTGAAGAAGCATTACCGATTGAAACCGATGCTACTATAAAAGCCGCATTAGAAAAAGCAATTGCAAATACTAAAACAGAATTGGCTTCTCTTCCCGATGAAGAAGAAAGCGATGATAAGTTTATTCAAAGTATGTTATCTACTATTGCTGCTACTATGAAAAGTAGCGAAGGCGGTGCAGATACACCTGAAATTCGTGAAATTATCAAGAATTATTTAATTAAAGATAAAGTAAAATTATCGGAACTTGACCAATCTGTTCTTGATGAAATAAAGAAAAACCAAACAATAATTTTGGAAATACCTAATTTTGCAAAACAAATTGTTGTTTCTTCTCAAACAGCATCAATACCTAATTTTTATCAAATTATTGATGATATATTAGCAGGGAACAACGTATATTTAATTGGAGAAGCGGGGGGTGGTAAAACTTATACTGCTAAAGAAGTATCTAAAGCAATAGGCAGAGAATATGTTACTTTAAATTGTTCTCAATATACATCACCTCTTGAAATTTTGGGTGGTCAATCAGTTGAAGGTTTCAAAACAGGAAAATTAGTTGACTGTTGGAAAAATGGCAAAATTCTTATTATTGATGAGATGCCAAAATTAGACCCAAATACAGCAGGTTTGTTCAATGATGCGTTAGCGCAAAGTACTAAAACAACAAAAAAACAAGACGCAAAAATAAATTCAGCAGATGCCGAAGAACCGCCAATAGAAAGAAATAACGATTTTGCTATTATAGCAACGGGGAACATTTATCCAAATGAACCTCCTGCACCTCAATATAGAGGAAATAACCAACAAGATTTATCATTATTGGATAGATTTTCGGGGAGTGTTTATTACACAGAATTTGACCCAAATACAGACCAAAGAACAACAAGATTTCAATTTTTATATGATTTCTTGATAGGTAATTATTATACATACATTAAAGCAAAAAAAGAAGGAACTGCATTACCAACACCAACAGGTTTGCGGACAATTATCCAAGCTAATAATTTGCAAAATATGGCTTTAGTTTCTTATCGTACAAACATTTCATTTAGGGTTGCATTTGAATACGAGTTAGTTCGGGCAATAGCAAAAAAACAAGGTATTCCTGTTGTACAACAAGGTAAAACACTTGCTAAAACATTTGATAGTTATATGGTAGCATTTAGAAGCAATCCCGATACTGTTAAATTAATTTATGATAAGACCAAATATGTTGAAACATATATTAATAATTTAGTTGAAGATAATATTAAAAAAATATTGTCAGGCGAAAAAGGGTTTTTGAACTCATTAAACGAAATTCTTAGAAATGATGCAAAAGGAGTATTTGAAAGATATAGTGACTTTTATATAGGGGATGTTAAAATAGAAAAATAAATGGATAGTTACTATCAAAAATTTAAATTACGGGGAAACCGAACATCATTTATGTTTGATTCATTGTTAGACTATGATAAGTTTATTGATGAAGTGTCTGCTGTTGCACCTAATGGTAGTACAGCAAGGAGAAAATTTAATGATTATGGGCAAAATTATGTAACAAGAACGGCAACAGATATTACAAAATTTGGCACAAGAGATGTTAATTTAGCTAATAATGTAAGTAGTTATTTATTCAATAACGAATTAGATAGCTATTTGAGTAGTCTTAGAAGTAGAACCGTAGCACTTGATATTATTGACTTAGACCAACAAAAATCTATTAAATTTACGGAACAAGAAATTGGGGTGTTTTCTTTTGATTTAGCTTCTTTAGGGTTAATACCTGTTATTGAATATTTTAGTGAATTGTTACAAAAAATTGTTTCAGGAAATTTAGTAAGAAGTGAAAAGTTAGAAAATGGCACTCGTTATTTTTATCACATATATAAGCCAGAAATAAAAGAGCATATTGTAAAATTTAATAGTAAATCTAATGGTTTGTATAGCGATGTTTTGAATAGAGTAGTAACTAAAAATGAAGTTGTTGAAAAAGAAGTTAATGGGGATATAGTATTTTATTATCCTTTTACTCCTGAAATTCAAAAACACGCTGTTCAAAAAATACAAAAAACTAATGAAAAAGGCAATAAAAAATGGACTACAACATTTAAAAAATCGTTCATTTATATGCCAAAAGTAGAAAAACCTTTGCCAAGAATAGATATTATTGTAGGTTCAAGTTTTAGTTGGGATGTAGATGCAGTATCAGAAATGATTTATAGTTCTATGGCTGCGATAGCAATAGCAGAAAAACTATCAAAATCGGGGGTTAATTATAGAATAGTTGCTGCATATCCTGTTCAAACAAGTAGAAATATGGGCGATATTGAAGAAATTTATACATTTGTAAATGTAAAAAGAGAAGGGGAAGCGTTAGATAAAAACAAAATAGCTGTATTATTAAGTGATGGTAGAAATTTTAGAATAAGACAATTTAAAGCGTTTATTGCTTCTATGTATGACGCAGGATTTGATGACAAAATATCTAATAGTATTGGCACACCAATAACAAATTCAACAAAGATAAAAGATGCGTATATTGATTTTTTATCATTAAGCCCAAGTCAATCGGATAGAGAAGCAGCTAAAAAACCACAAAGCAAAATAGTATTTAGTGGTGCTTTAAGCCAACAACAAGCGGAAGACCAATACAATGACATTATAAGGGAAATATCAAAAGTAATATGACAAAAGAACAAGAAAAAACGATTGAAAAATATAAATTGCAAGTTGGGGAAAACTGTAAAATGTATCAAGAATATTCAAGTAGTGATATTTGCAAGGTAAATTTGTATGAAAGTACAAATCCTGATGACAAGAATATAACTATAAGAACAGTAACTATAACAGGGACAAGTGATTTTCAACCTTATATTGAAGTAAATACGATATTGGTTGAGCCTGATGGGAACGCATTTAGAATGACTGATGTTTACCCTACGCAATTTGTGAATGAATACGTGGATAAACTAAAAAAAATTAACTAATGGGGAAACTATTAACTATATTGGGTATAAGCGAGGACAAGCAATTGCGATTACCAAAGAAAATCTTACAAGCGGAAAAGATAATTGCAGGATTGCAGACTATATATTCTCAATCTCCCGAAAGCAGTAAAAAAGATATTTTGGCTGATACGATAGCTGAAACGACAAGGCTTTTATTGGCTGAAATAGGCAATGTGAAGTTACAAGAACCAATGCCGAAACAAGAACCACAACCTCAAGAAGAAGAAATCGAAATAGCTATTGGCGATATATACCAATCAACACTTGATACATGGAGAGGGATTGTAAGACAAATACAATTATTGCCAATAGGCACAACAATTATTTATATTGAAACAATAGAAACAAAAGAACTTGACCCGTACAAAAAAGAAACAGTATTAAAAGTTTTAAAAGAAGGCACATGGGTAAAATTAACACAGCCAAGCGAAGAGCGAGAGCCTGAATCACAACCTGAAGAAGAACAACCCGAACCTTTACCACAGCCCGAAGAACCACAACCTCAACAGCCAAAAAGAAAGTCAAGAAAAAAGAAAGAAGAGCCACAACCAAGTGCTTATCCTGAAAACGATGACTATAATAATTGGTCGCAACAACAATTAACTGCAAAAAGTAGTGAAATTATTGAAACAATTGCTTTCTTTGAGCAAAATGGTATTGATACCGAAGAATTACAAATAGAATTAGATGAAATAAATTTATACATTAACTAAAAAAAAAACAAATGAATACTTCAACATTAGCAAACGAAATCGCAGCATTAGAAAGACAAATCAAGTCAGCACCTAATGCAACAGCAAAAAAAGCATTAGAATCCAAAATTGCGGTTAAAAAAGCCGAAATGAAAAGCGGTAAAACAGAAACTGCCAACTCATTAGCAACAAAGTTGTTAAAAGCAAAAGGGAAGGTAAAAGAATTGTCTTCAAAAGACTTTAACGATATGATTAAAAGATTGTCACAAAAGCCTGAATATAAGTTCTTAAAATCAATGTCAAGAGAAGAGATTAATCGTGATATTCAGCGTCCTGCAAAGCCATTAGGTTGGAGATTTAAAGGGAAAAATAGCGCAAAACCAACAAAAACACAAATAGCAACGGGAAGGAAAAACGGAACGGTTTATTTTGAAGATAGAAAAAACCGAAGTGATATATCAAGAGTTGCTCAATTAGCTAAAGGTGGTGGAGTGATGGCTAAAGGCGGGAAGATAAAAAAGGGCGATATAGGTAAAAGCGGTACGCAATACGGCTACACTTTAAAAGAGTATGAAGAAAACGCAGAAAAGAATGGGTTATTTGTTTCCCCAAAAGAATGGTGGAAAAGCATAGAAGGAAAAAAATACACAGATAGCTTAGGTAGAACACAAACAATAGGTAATTATGCTCAAGATGAAAGTCGAGAAATGCGGTTATACGGCTATCATATAGCAATAGGAATGGACTTAGGTAGTGATAAAATTCCTGCAAGTGCAAGAAAATATGTAATAGACAATAACCTAACAAAAGAAGAACAAAAATACGCAACAGGCGGTGGAGTTAGTCTTCTTAAAGAAGATGATTATGTATGGAATGCAGTTGGGAAAAAATTGATTGTTGATAAAATCACAGAAGACGAATACTATTTAATAGGTTTTGGTCAACGAACTGCTTCACCATTTTCAAGAGAAAAGGTAGATAATTATATAAAAAAGGGAGAATGGACATTAAAGCCTAAAATGGCAACAGGAGGTGGAGTAGGCTACGAAATCCTTGATGACTTGAAATATAATAGTTTTGCTAAAGGCGGTAATATGGGCGGGGAACAACACAGAAACACTAAAAAATAACAAAATGAAATTATTTACAAAAGAAATAGACAAAAAGTTATTTGAGCAGTACTCAAAAGGCAATGATTTAGAAAACCAAATGGTAGTTGCCAAAATATTCAATCCTTATGGTAGAGGTACTTGGTATTTGTTAAATTCAGACCCTGAAGACCCTGATTATATTTGGGCGATTGTAAACTTGTTTGAAGTTGAAACGGGAAGCATAAGCCGAAACGAGTTGGAATCAATCAAAGTTCCTCCATTTCGTTTAGGTCTTGAACGTGATTTGAGTTGGACACCAAAACCTGCAATGGAAGTAATGAAAGGTTTGCAAGATGGGAAGTATTTTGCAGAAGGCGGTAAAATAAAAAATGGCGATGTTGTAGAGGTAAAAGAACCTAATTATGGGTATGATGACAGTTATTATGTTGTGAGTGATAAAGCAGGTTATGATAAAGATGGCTATTTAATATCTGCAACACAAAAAAGAGTTAGTGATGTTTTTGAAGAAAGTCAACTAAAAAAAATATATGCAAGAGGTGGGAACATAAAGCAAATAAAAGTTGGCGAAGAATACAGATATTATGGTAGCAACTCTATTGAAAAAGATATTATGGATAGAATACGTCCACAATTATCGGGATTAAAGTTTGCAGGTAATTTTAGCGTTAAAGGATGGAAAGGAGTAGGTGATGGATATTTATACTTTTTAGATGATTTTGATAAAAAATTAGTTAAAGATATTGTAATAAATCCAAGCGAAAGAATTTACAGATATTATACAAGAAATTCTGCAATAGGCGGTATGATTCCATTAATAAAAATAAATCTTGACAATGGACTTGTTTATTTTAATGAAGCAAATGATTTTGGGGATGAATCTATAATATTTTCTACCAAAGGTCAAAAATCAGAATATATAAATCTTGTTAAAGCTACCGATGAAGATTATTATGCAGAAGGCGGTTCTATTGAAGATGAGAATAGAGAAATGGTATTGAACGAGAACAAGCAAATAAAACATCATACAGAAGAGTTACCGAATGCTATTAAGGGCAAAAAAGTTCCTGCTTGGGTAGTTGCCAAAGTACACGAATCAGCAAGTGATTTAAGCGATGCTACTCATTATATGGATGGCGAGAAAATGGCTAATGGTGGTGGGGTTGATTATTTACCAAAATATGAGTTAGATGAAGAAGGCAATTTTTCGGCAACAATTAATGGTAAAAAATACAAAATAATATACAGAGATGATATTAGCCAAATGTATGATTTATTTGAAAATGGAGTTAAGATAGCAAGTGATAGAAATTTGCGAAACTTGATGAGTTATGAAAAATATGCTAAAGGTGGTGGTGTTCACACAATGCCTAATGGAGAAGTAATGTTAAATTCAGCACACTATGATAATGGCGGTGCAATAGAAGATAACACGGCAATTTTTGACCGATTGAAAAAAGGCAATAAGATTCACATTACCTATGGTAGCGCAATTTATAATAAAGGCGAGAAAACGCTTTTAGTAAAAAGCAAGAATTTAGTAGGTAAGGGAAAATCATACGAATCTGAAAAAATAACTTTTGAAAATGTTGAAAATCCGAGCGGTGTTAAATACTATGCTTATAAGCGAAAGAATGATAAAGTTGGTTTCGCAGTTGGTGATATGGCTATATTTAATGTTGTAATAACAATGGATAATAAAATGGCTAATGGTGGTCAAACAACACCTAAAAAAACCTTTACTAAGGCTGAATTGGAAAAGAATGGTTATAGTTTAGTTAAAACTTTGCCATCGTTAGGTGCAATGATGGGAATGCCAACATTGAAACAACAACAAGACTTAGAAGCGGACGGATTAAATTTGAAAAACATAATGTTTTTTGCTATGAAAGATGGTAAAGTTGGGGTTGGTGAGAAAAAATCACGAAGCACAATGGCTAAAGGTGGTGGAGTTGGAGAAGAATCAGGGTGGAAACACAAACGCAAAAAATAATTATGTTTCAAAAAAAAGTAGTACTTTTATATCCAAATAAAAACAAATAAAAATGGAATTACAATATGTAAAAGCCCTTGAACAATACGGCTTAAAAGAAAGTGAATTGTCCGAAGATGCAATGGTTGGAGTTCAGCAAATAAAAGATGTTATCAAAATGATGACACTTGCTGAAAAACAAGGCAAATCAATAAGTGAAAAAACTTTCAAAAAGGTAAAAACTTTAGACAAATGGGTTTATTATGAAATCCTTGACCAAGTCAATGATACAGATAAAAACGAAGATGAAGCACCTGTTGATAGTGAGGAAATTATTGAGGATATAAAAAATGAATCTAAACAAGCACCTTCGTTAGACCCTAAAGGTTTAGAAATAGATGCCGAGTTAACCAATATGTACAAGTCAGGGAAAACTGAATGGACATTGGAAGAAATAAAATCTTCTGCAAGAAAAACTTGGAATACAATTTGGGACACCTATGAAAGCGATGGCGATAATGGGGTAGAAACAAGTAAATTTAGCCTAATAGAAACAGACGTAGAAACATTCACACTAAAACAAAAATAAAGATGGTAACAACATTTAATACAAACACACCAAGCGGAACTTCATCATCTTCAAATGCTCTATTATACATATTGGGTGCGGCAATCGTAGGTTACGGGTTGTACAAATTCGTATATATCCCAATGAGAGATAAGAAAATAGCTGAACAGGACGCTGTAAAATAATTTCAAATGAAGTTAATTGACGTAAAACAAAACAATGTAATCGGCTTTATAATAGGTGGTCTTGCTGCATTAGGTGGCTTGACCGCCTTCATTGTTTATATACAAACAAAAAAGCACAAGAAGTTAGAATTGGAAATTTTAAACTTGGATAAGTCTATCAAAGAACTTACGCTATACAATATGAAGAATGGCAAAAAACAAGGTGAATAAAAATGTTAATAACTTTTTGTAAGTTTATTTTATAATCTAAACCTTTGTTATACTTTTGTATAAAATTAAACCAAATAAATAAGTATGCTAACAAATTTTCAAGAAATCACCAAAGAATTAACGGACATAGAATCCCAAATTCTTCCATCAATCATCAAGAGTTTTCAGAAATACACAATTGAAAACCCAATTAAAGAACCTGCCATAGTTGCAAGATTTAATGAAAGCGGTATGGGTGTAAAGCTAAGCGGAGTAAGGCTTAGAAAGATTGTCAACCACATACGATGCAACAAGATATTGCCGATTATAGCCACATCTAAAGGCTATTTCGTTAGTTATGACAAAGATGTTATAGAATCGCAAGTAGAATCATTGCGCCAAAGAGCAAACAGCATTAATAACTGTGCTGATGCGTTAGAAAAATTCATTAAGTAAGAAAACATTAGTCAGGTGGCGGAATTGGTTAGACGTAATCAATAGGAAAGCACTTAGCAACAACTAAGTTATACAAGTTCGAATCTTGTTCTGACTACTAACTTTAAAATTAAATAAAAATGGAAAATTCATTTTATGACAGACTTCTTATTGAAGCACAGGAATTAGCAACAAATACAAACGCTTTAAACGATTTCACGCGTACACAAGAATTTGTTGATTTAGACCGCCAAAACAAGGATTTACTTTACAAACAATCAAGATTGATGAATGAGTATTTGCAAGTTTTAGGTCAAAGATTAGAGATTTTAGGTAAAAAGTTTTCTTTTAAAAACTAACTCTAATATAGTCAGGTGGCGGAATGAAGGTACAAAGAGTAATAGTATGTGCCTGATACGGTAGACGCAGACCTCATGTGTTAGTATGTGCTTAACGCATACTACAAGTTCGAATCTTGTCCTGACTACAAAATAAACAACAAAAACAATAATTTAATTGAACATAACGGTTACGGCTATGTGCAGTAGCGGATTTGAAACACAAAACTTTAAATAACAGATAAATTATGATAGTAGAACAAATCTTAAATGATGAACAAAAACCGCTATTGCATGTAGCCGATGTTAGCGGTAGTGCATTGGTTTGTAGAATTGAATTGACACACAAAGAAGCCGAAGCAATAATGCACTCGTTAGGTAGAACAATGTGTAAAGGTGAACAACTAACAGTTTCTATGGAACTTGAAGATAAGTTGTTTGAGGTGGTTAAGCATTACCGCTAACTACTTGCTTGTACTACATTTTCTTGACCAGAAAAACAAATAAAAAAAACAAATTAATATGACAAAAGAACAATTAGAATTGATTGCTGATGCTTTACAAAATAGTAAAGACAATGCAGAAAAAGAAGCCAATTTATTTGAAATAAAAGCGGAAAGACCTGCGTTGGTTAAATATTTGCGAAGTGAATTGATACCAAAATTAGAAGAAGCATATAAAATAGTTAGGTCAAAGTATTATACAGATAAGGATGCGTAAAAAATTAATTTTTTAATCTTTAGAAATATCTAAAATATTGGCATTGGTGTACCAACGATTATTTTTGTTTCTACTTGTTAAGTAGTATTTCATAGCCACCTTATCGTTTACATTGAACTCTGAATATTTGCTTTTATATTCGTTAGTTTTCACTACAAAATTAACATCACGTTGGTTTTCGTGACCAACTACTACCACTACATTGGTAAAAAATTCTCCTTGACTTATTTCTTTTATACAACCTTTTACTTGATTAAAGTAAACCTGTTTTTCATTCTTATTTTCAAACGTCATATTTATCTATTTTGTACAAAATTAAAAAAAATATTTAAAATAATTTGTACATTAAAGAATATATAACGTAATTTGCGTTTAACAACGTATAAGTAAAATGAAACGGGAAAGAGAAGTCCAAAAATTACTGAAAAATATAAGCGATAGCATTGATAAGACTTCTATTGAGGAACTGAACTCTAATTTATCAAATTTCTTACTTAAAAAAAGCGACAGGAACGATGAGATAAACATCGTATTAAAAGAAGTTTGCGAAGAATTTAAGATAGGTGTCAAGGTATTGATGAACAAAAACGTAAGAGGAATTATTCAGGACGCAAAACAAATCTCTTACTGCATACTACATACTGGCTTAAATCTATCAATAGGGTATATATCTTTAAATGTTTTTTCTAACAATAAGGCAAGTGTTTGGATAGGTATTCAACGATATAAAAATGCCAATTTAAAGATTGCAAGTGAAAAGGATTTTGTTGACAAAACAGATAGGTTAAAAGAAAGGATTTTAGAAAAAATAAAAAATAAATAGGCATGATTGACATTAAGATATACAACAAGCGTGGTAATCAAAACTACAAAGAGAAAAAACTTTTAAAAAGATTAAAGGAAGTAGTTGAACAAAAGGTAAAGCAAAACCCAAACTTTTTAAATGAGTTTAAACCTGCAAACGATTACACCGAGTTAAATAATCTCTACAATAAGTATTGCGTAGAAGAAGCAGAATATGAAGACGTTACCGAAACAATAAACACAAACCAAAATATGCCAAAACAACCTGACGTTTCACCTAATGTGAGTGAAGACTATTCGCTAAAAGAAGATTCGGTATTTATAGACCCTTTAAATAGAGAAGAGCCTAAAGTTAGGAGTTATGTAATGGATGAGGAATTTCCATCTACGCAACCAAAATTACAAGCAGAACGAACATCTTTTGCCGAGCCTATCAGCTTTGAAGAATCTTTTGAATTGCCTACGGATGACAAAGAGCCGAGCAAAAACACACCAAAACAACAACCAAAGCAACCAAAAGCAAATGCTGGGCAATCTATCAATCCTGACTATGAGTCAATGGATGGCGCAAAAAAGAGAAAGAACTCAAAAAAGTTTGCAAAGTACATAGTTGAGGCGGTTTGTATGTTAGCTGAAAAAGGATTCGTTTGGTACGCTACCAAAGATATTAACGAAGCAAAATTAGCCGAATATGAATTGAATAACGAGATGGACTTGGACTTGCTTGTTAACCTATCTGATGGGCAAGAAGCAACAGTTAAGCAATTCTTTAGCATACAATGTGTCAATGCCGAAGCGTTATCAAAGTTTGATGACCAAAAGAAACAAGACCTTGCAGATGCTTTAGCGGAAGTAATGATGGAAAAGGGGGTAGCACCAACACCAACACAAGAATTAATGTTAGTAGGCTTAACTATATTAGGTGAGAAGGCAATTGCTTTAATGACTTTAACTGCTCAAAACAATGGCTTATTAGCGCAATTAAGAGCAATGCACACAGGCAAACCAAAAGTAAGCAAACAACAAGCACCACCACCGCCGCCACCTCAACCGCAACAAGCACCTCCACAATCGGTAGTTGAAGATGTTCAGTTTACTGAAATAAAAAAAGAACCTGAAGTGGAGATTGATTTAAATGACCAAGAAGAAGGTGATTTTGAAACACTTGGGGATGTAGTTGAAAAACCAATTGAAACAAAAGAATAATTAAAATTAAAATATAGTGAATAAAATAACATTTATAATACCTTCAATAAATAGAAAATCACTAACAAGAACTATTGATTCGGTATTAAAACAAACGAATAACAACTGGGAAGCTATTATTATTTATGATGGGGTTAATGGTCAAGAATTTAATGATAATAGAATAAAAACAAGAACTATTGATAAATTAGGTGTAACTATTGATGGACATGGTCAATCAGGTTTAGTTAGAAACGTAGGTATAAAAGAAGCAAATACAAAATGGATTGCTTTTTTAGATGATGATGATACGATAAACTCAAATTATGCACAAACATTATTGACTAAATATGCTAAATATGATTGGGTACTATGGAAAATGAAATACCAAAATGGGTTAGTTTTACCTCAAAATAATCAATTAGTGTTTGCAAATTTTGGAATATCATTTGCATATAAAAAAGATAAATTCCCTAATCTTTTATTTAAAAATAATAGAGATGGGGAGGATTTTGATTTTGTAAAAGAATTAGAAAATAAAAGTAAAAACTATATTATTACCGAAGAAATATATTATAACGTAAATCATTAATTATGAAAAATAAAATATTAATTATATTGCCTTCAAGATGTGGCAATGCAGACCGTGCAATAAATGTAGAAAGGTTTATTGAAAACTGGAAATCAAATACAGAAGGATTGAGTGATATTTGTGTTGCAATTGATGATGACGAACATCAAAAATATACAAGGCATGAAGGGGTAATTTATGATATAAATCCTAATTTAAAGTTAGCACCAAAATTAAACTTGGTATCATCAAAGTATAAAAATGAATATAAATATATAGCATTTTTTGGAGATGACCATATAATTAAAACTAAATGGGAAAAAGAGTTTATTGATTACCTTGATTCAAAAACAATAGCTATTGCATATGGCAATGATTTATTTCAAAGTGAAAAATTACCAACTGCTGTGTGTATGACTTCAAATATTATTGATACTCTTGGGTATATGATTCCTTTAAATTTAACCCATATGTATGTAGATAATTTTTGGCTGGATTTAGGTACAGAATTAAATATTATAAAGTATTTTGGGAATATAATATTTGAACATATTCACCCAGATGCAGGTAAAACACATAGAGATACTCAATATCAAGAATCTAATACATTTATGACAATTGATAATCATGAATATACGATTTATATAAATAGCATAGATAAAATAAATGATATTAAAAAATTAAAAAAATTACAATAATGGAAGGGCATATCTTAAACACAATAAATAGCATACATAAAATAAAAGGGGTTGTTCAAGTTGGTGCAAATCTTGGTCAGGAATGTAATTTTTTTAGAAGCTATACAGATAATATAATTTGTTTTGAACCTTTAAAAACGCAATTTGAATATTTAAAAAATAAAAACAATGATATAATTTGTTATAACTTTGCTTTAGGTGATAAAAATGAAATTAAAGAAATGTATATTGCGTCAAATGATGGTGCTTCTTCATCATTTTTAAAACCTTTAAATCATTTGAATGAATTTACCCATATTCATTTTCAAAAAAGTAAAGAGTTGTTTGAAATAAAAAGATTTGATTCTTTAAATATAAATCTTACTAATTTTAACACTTTAATTAGTGATACTCAAGGATATGAATTAAATGTATTTAAAGGATTTGGGGATGAATTAAATAAATTTGATTCAATATGTGTAGAATACATTAATTCATCTCAATATGAAGAAGATAGTAGTTTAACAGAAATAGAAAAATATTTAACTAAATATGACTTTAAATTGCTTACACTTTTTAAAGAATCTGAAAATTGGGGAAACGCAATTTTCATAAAAAAATAAAAAATACCATGAGTGATAAAGAAAAAAATGCAACATCAATGCGAGAAGCAGGTATGACACTTACTGTTGGGTTTCAAGGTGTGGGGAAGACATATCAAAATATGCACGTTATTTCAGAATATGTTAAAGACAAGACTTACAATAGAGTTAAAGGAAGAAAGTGCTTGATTTACGATACCAATGGGGAATATACTAAAGAACAATTTTCAAACAATGATATTGATAATTTTGAGCCTAAAAGAATTGCGTTAAAGGATATTGCTGATTGGTGCAAGTCTAACATTGTAGAGTGCAGAAGGATAGATGCAAAAAATGTTGGTATTAAAGAGAAAAAAGTTATTCTGGAATACTTACTAAAGAACTTTAGAAATGGGTTGCTTGTACTTGAGGATATTAACACCTATGTACTTTCTGTTACACATATGGAAGAAGTTGTGGGGGGTATTGTAAATTTAAGACATAGAGCTTGTGATGTAATAGTAAGTTATCAAGGATTAAGGGCAGTAGAGCCAAGAATGTTTGCTAATGCCAGATGGATGAGAATGCACCAACAAAATGATTTAGTAGAAGACGTAAAAGGCAAAGTTCCAAACGAAAGGGTTTACAAGATTGCTCAACTAATTGTTTCAAACAGGTACAAGAACGGAAGCAAAAGATTCTTCCTCTACATAGTAGATAGAACAAAAATAGAAGGTCAATTTACGAAGCAGGAGTTTATAGATGCTTGTAAGCAGTATTTGAACCTAAACAAAAAATTAGTGAAGCAGTATTGCGGGATAAATAATTGCTCTGAAGAAGATGCTATAAAAGCCGAATTAAAAAACTATTTTGAAGAATATTACGGAAATTCAAAAAAATAAAATATGTTAACATTATTATCAATTTGGGCATTACTATTTTTTTTATCAGTTGTCTTAATTACATTAAGAGATGATAGAGAAGTTATTTTAACCGAGATATTTTGTAAAATATTGCTCACCAAAAAATTACGTTATTTTTTCGCTAACTTTTTATTAGTATTTTTTGTGATGCCGTTAACAATACCTTTTACAATATACCATTTATGGAAACAATAACAGATGATTTGTTAAGCACTCAATCAAGACAAATATTTGAACTTGAGCAGTTGAAGGAGAGTTTTATGTTAAGACTACACCTAATCAACAACAACAAGGCTAACAAAAGTGAGTTTGATAAAAACGAGGATGATATTTTACGATATGAAACAAATCAAAAAATACACATTTTGAGTAACAAAATAAAAGCTAAAAAAGAAGAAATTTGCAGTCTTTATTTATTACTTGAATCACAATCGAAATGAAAATAGCAGTAGTAATATTTACAGAAAACCCAAAATCGTTTCTTGTTAACGTATGCTATACGCACATTGTAAATGCAACAACTATTTTATTTGATTTATTCATTGTAGATATGGAAGGAAGGAGTATTGTTGATTGCAGGAATGAATTTATTAAGAATTGCGAACAAGAGTATATTTGCATAGTTCCTGAACACTATATAGTTAACCAAAATTGGTTAGAGGATTTAGTAAACGCATACAAAAAAGATGCAAAAGCAGGGATATTAAGCATAAGAAAAGGCGATGAGTATTGTGTAATATCTTCGATAGCTGTTGATGATTACAGTACGGAACAAGTTTTGGAAAATGTTTTTAAAACTAAAACTAATTTGGTAGAAGGTATATTGTTTTTTGAAAAGGATAAAGCAAAAATAGATTTAGACAACTACAGCACTATATTTGTCAAAAATCACGAGGATATTGCTCTTTCTATGAAGTTATCTTTGAATGGCTATGCTAACTACTACATAAGAAAACAAACCGCTATTTCGCTTAAAAAAGATGAAGAAAGAACTGGTGAACAAATAATAGAATTTAAGAAAGCAGTAAACGAATTTACAAAAATAAACATAAACTAAAAAAATGGCTGATATTACGAAATGTACAAATCAAGAATGCCCAATGAAAGATAGTTGTAAAAGGGTGACTGCTAAAAGTAGCGAGTTTCAATCGTATGAAAATTTTGAATTTAAATCTTTACAAATAAAAGATGAACAAGGATTCGATATTGAAACGTATGTTTGTTCTAAATTTTTAACCAATAATAAAATATAACAATGGAAGTAATCAAAACTGGTGATGTATCAATGTCGGCTAATGTACCAAAGGTAATGTTGGAAATTCTTTTCTACGGTGATGAAGAAAGGAAAAATCAAAACAAAGAAATACTTGATAATTTGCAAAAGCAATTAGACAAAAAAAGTAATTTAAACAAGGCAAGAATATTTTGGTGTACTGATAAGAACAAAACAGAAGAAGAAAAAAAGCAGTTTCTAATTGATAATTGTGAATGCTTTTATTATGTTATTGTCAATGATACAACGGAAATAGATGGCAATTTTGTACGCAAAAATTTAAGCAAAATAGAAAATCTGTCAAAAGCTATTGGTGAAATTAAATCAATGAATATTATACCTAAAAACAAATGATACCATACTTACAACAGCTACAAGATAGCATAGATGAGCAAAAAAAACTTTTAAGTTTACTTGAACTAAAAGTAAAACTTTTAGGAGGTACTATAAAAGAGGAAACACTTGAAAGTGTTGACAAACAAATTTCTTATATTAAAATTGGAAATGAACTTTCATCTTTGAAAAAGGTTATTGATGAAAAGGAATCATACTTTAAAAAGTATGCAATCGAATTTCAAAAAGACTGGGAAGATGTAGAGAAGAACTACTCTCAATTATTTTCAAAAGCAAAAGCAAGTGATAATCCTAATGTAAAAGATTTGTTGCATAGAATCAATCATGAAATGATTCAAAGAGAGCCACAAACAAAGGTGTATGTTTATAAAAGATTAAAAGCCTTGTTAAAGTGAGTTACCAATTTCCAAAAATATTGATATGCGCTCCAACTGCTTCGGCAAAGAACTATTGTTTTGAAGAATGGATAGAAAACGTAATGAATTTTACCTATCCTAACTTTGATATTAGAATATACGACAATACGCAAGATGGAGGCGCAAACGCAGAGTATTTGAACACTTATGTTACCGAAAAATATGGTAGTTATAATAATTTTTTTGCTGAAAATTCTTTGCTAAAAAATGTAATTAACGATGAAGATAGTGTAATTGAACGTATGGCTGCTTCTCATAACGATTGCAGGAACGAAGCAATTACTAAAGGCTACCAGTTTATTCTACATTTAGAAACAGATGTATTCCCTCAAAAAGATATTATTGAACAACTTTTATTTTCACGAAAAAGTGTTGTAGGTGCTTTATATTGCAGAGATGAAGGCATACATAGAATTTTAATGATTCAATCAAGGGTTTATAGAGGCTTTAATAGTTTTACATCTATTAATCTATCAACAAACGATGAAATAAATTTTTGTACTGAACAATTTAGAGAGGTTGCAAGTGTTGGTTTGGGGTGTGTTTTAATTGAAATAAATGTACTAAAGAAAATAAAATTTAGATTTGAGAAAGGAGTTAACAATCACCCAGATACTTATTTTTCGGAAGATTGTTTTCGTAATGGGATAAAAATATTTGCTAACACATCATTAACTTGTCGGCACGATAATAAGGATTGGGGAGTTTATGGTAAAGACTTTAAATAATGCAATCATTAAAAAAAATACCAACAGAAAGGTTAGAACTTTTGCTTAAACAAAAGAAAAATAATTTTAGATATAATACAGACAATGGTTTCGTAACACTTGATGAAACATCGGAGTTTAAATTATATGGCAAATTATTAAGAGATGCGTACCATCACGCAAACAACAACCCTTTCGATACTTTAGGAGATTTATTAGAACAATTAATTCAAAAAGAACTTTTAACAAGAAAAACAAATGTTTAAAAAAGCACACATAAAAAACATAAATGCTGATGATACTGAATTGTCTGCAAAAATAAGTGAGATTTATAACCGAAAAATAATGCAAATTAAGAACACAAAAATACTTGAATTTGTTGAAGACAAAGAAGTTTCGGAACTTTTAGAAATGAGAAATTATTTTGCAGGTAAAAAACAAACAATTTTAATAACTATAAACGGATTGTAATGCCTTTTCATGAATTAATAAAACAGGAAATAGTTGAAGTAATAGACATATTTATTCCTACATTAGGTGTTGTCGCTATTATATATTTATCAATAATAATAAAGGGTAAATCAAAGAAATGACACCTAAAGAATTTTTAGAAGCAAAGGGCATAGACCTTAACCAAACTGCATTGTTTTGCGTTATAGAAGGATTTGTTAGACAACCTGACTTATGTATTTTACTTGAACAATACTATGAAGAAAAGGCTAAAGAAAAACCTTTAAAATCAAAATTTCAAAAAATCAGGTAATTCTTTTGTAGGCTTATATCCAAGAACTTTCGCAGTATTTATATCCGTTCTATTCTCTTTGTGGTTTTCTATATCTTTTACAGGGTGGAAAATATTGTTAGGTAATTGTACGAAATGGTCAAGCACCCATTCTCCCATCCATACAACACTCTTTAATTCATTTGCATCCTTTACTTTTAACCCTTTTTGCATAGCAATAGTGTTGAACATAGCTTCGATGTGGAATAATTGCTTATTCTTATCTACATAGCGTTTTATTTCGCTTAACATTCTCTTTGAAAACATAGCAGCACAAACCATAGAATGATAGTAAGGTGCTTCAATTTTATCTACAATATGTTTCCAATGCCAATCAAGTACGTTATCAGTTTTTAAAAAGTTATTAGGGGTAACTAAATCGTATTCTTTGTACTTATCAATCAGGTTTTTAAGCGCATCAATGCTTGGTATAAAGCAATCATCTTCAAACACCCAAACATTGTCATACTTGCAAAATTTATTTGCAAATATCCACAAGAATTTATCGTAAGCAATAACCTTTTTTTGTATGTGAGTAGCGGTTTCATTGATATTACAACCTACATATCCATCGTTGATACAAGCAATATCCTTTACTAAATGCTTCGTGTACAAATGAGTTGTATTTTCAACCCAATTCCAATCGGATAGGCTAACTTCATCAGATACAATATGAACTTTAGCAAAATTTTTAAGTGCTATATCGTTTGCAAATGCAATTGTACCTTGCTTTATTTCTTTACATAAAAATACTATTGCTGTCTTCATAATTTTTCTATTTCTTGTTTTACTTCGTTCCAATATTTATAATTTAATCTATCACTATCGTAAATATTTGGATTATCCTTAATTATTTCATCAACTGCGATTTTGGCGCATTGTATACCTTCATTTCTCTGTTGTAAACCTACTAAAGTAAACTTATCAACTAACTCTCTTGATTTTTCTTGTGGTGTCATTGTTTTTATTTTTTAGTTATGCAAAAAAGGATAAAACCCAAACTATTAACGATGCTATTGTTATTGCTATTAGTAGGGTTGCTATTGACTCTGTTATTTGGTTTTGTATTTTCATTGTGTTATAAATTATTTACAAATGTTCCTAACCAAGCGTGAAGTTCTTTTGCATCCTCAATAGACATTACAAAAGTTGTTTCATTGGTGATAGGGTATTCGGTATCTTTAGAAAGGTTGTTTAACTCAAAAGAAATTGATGGGATATTTTCACTACTCCAAGTGCATTTATCAATATCCAATGTGTACCAATTGTTTTTATCTATTGCGCCTAATTTCATCTTATTAAAAGTTTATATGGTGTTAAAATAATATACAAATACAATAATGCTTTTTGCCATAGATTTTCAGCAGTTCTACACCACTTTTGAATTATTAGCCAAAGAGTCTTTACTACAATGAAATGAGCAATAAAAATATACAGGAAAATCATTTGAATTATTGAATTTAAGTTGCAAAAATAAAAAATATTTATTAATAAAACAAAACTTTTTATACTTTATTATACGATTGAAATACTTATTAATGCTACAAATAAAGATAATGCAAAGAAAAACGTATAAGTATATCAAAGGTATAGTATCAACAAATGAAATAAATTTGCTTCGTAAAATAAATACTTTAACCAAAAATAAATAATACAATGTTTACAAAAGAAAACGGAAAAATGTTTGTTGTAGTTCTTGCAGCCGTAATGGTTGGTTTAGCAGTACACCAAGTTGTAGTAGCACCTCGTTTAGTTAAAAAAACTAAATAAGAAGTTACGAATATTCAAATATTGAAATTGTATTTGATAAGATTATAACAGAAAGTTGCTGTATCTAAAATTGGATAATGTGCAATAAGTAATTAGAGTTTTTAAATTCATTTGAAAAATAGTGATAACAATTTTAAACAAGTAAAAGTTTTCAAATTTACAAAACGAAACCAAATACAAAAAAATTTTAAACTTAATTAACCATGAACAACACAGAAAAAGAATTACATGGATACATTAATGGTACAGAAAGAATGAGCGGTATGGATTCATACGATTCAGCAGAAGGAATGATGTCATATTTTGATGACGATAGTTTTTCTGCGGCTGATGATGATGTTATGTCTTACGCAAGTGGAAGTCCAAACGGTGCTTCTATCATTTCTGACCCTTATGTTATTTCATACGCAAACACAAACACAACAACTGACTATACTGCAATCCTTTTTGGGTATAACGATTACTTCTCAGTAACAAACGGAGGTAATAATGCAAATATAAGTATTACTAACTTACAAGGAGGTACTTATGGTCGTTTGTTAGCACAATCGAACAACAAATTCTTCAAAATTGGCAAATGGAGATTCCAATCTTCAAATGGTAGCCAATTAGCGCAAACATTAACTATTAATCACGTTGATGCAAACGGTAAACAATATTCAACTCCGTTGAACTTGTCTATTATGCGTGATGCTTATCAGCAACAATCAGACATCTTAGACGTAACTAAAACTGTTACAGTTGATGGTAATACTTATATTACTTTCACATTGTTAAAAAACACTACTTTAGTTATTTCTATGTTCCCTGTTGCAGTATTGAGCGGAAAGGCTCGATTGAACGGAGGTACGATGGAGAATATGGCTCGTGCGCCACGATTAAGCGGTAAAAACGTAGCTCCTGTAATTATCCAAACTACCCAATCAGTAGCAGGAATTACTAAAGCGTAATTTAACCAATTAAAACTGAAAACTAAAAGGCTGCTGCAAAAATGTAGCAGCCTTTTTTTATTAAAAATCAATGGAAAAGCAAAAAAGAAACATAAGGGAGAAAAAAGAGGTAACTCTTATGACACTACTTGCCAATGAGGCTTCTGAAGATTCCATAAAGGTCTTAAAGAAATATAAGCCTAATGAAAAGGTTTATAATTTTGAAGATTTAGAAAAGAAGTTAGCTGACTTATATATTGAAAGCACAAACAAAACAGAATTAGAAAAAGAATTAGCTGAAATACATCCACATAAAAAATGGTTATTAAAATACATTCAGCCAAGAGTAGAGATAAAAAAAGAAATTGTTGAGGTTGCTAAACCTGAAGTAAAATCAAATTGCGAAGGAAACCCTAATTGCAATTGTAAAAAGAAAGCAGACCAATCCTCTTTCGATGGAGGCAACAATCAAGAAATAAGATTAACTATGACTGATTACTTAGGTATATCTTTAATTTTTTCAGTTATAGGCATTTCATTTTATATAGCAACAAAAAATTACAAATAATGATAATCACAGGTGAAATCGTAGAACAAGGAGCAACTGTCTTAATACCTAATACAGACCACAAAAATTTTACATTTTCGGATGAAAAAATTGAAGGCGGTACATTAGTTAAAGGCAAATTACAGGCTGTTAATGGGTTGCGTAGAGGCGAACCTTTCACTTATAGATTATTTTTAACAAACGATAATAAACTTATTTACCAAAAAAATATAAAAAACATGGCAAACGCAACAGAAGTAACATTAGGAGCAGATTCACAAACAAGTGCTACATCAGTAAATTTAAAACCTGCTGAAAATTTCAGTTCAATGAAAATGACAGGAATTTTAGTAGGCGGTGTTGCAGGATTTGCATACGCAAAATACAAAAAGCACGATATGAAAAAAGTTGCTATGTATATTGGTGTAGGTGCAGCGATAGGATATTTTGCTGAATACTTACTTGATAGCAAAAAGAATATAGTTGTAAAACCTTCAAAATAATTTTATGGAAAACACAACAATTGTAACACTTGAACCGCAATCAGAGTTTGAAGGTGAAGAACATTCAAATGCTCGTGGCAGATTTAAAAGAAATCGTGAAGGTGGTCGTAAACATAGAGGTTTCGGAAAGAAACTTTGGAAAGGTATAAAAAAATATAACCCTGCATCTGCATCTATTAGAGCAGGTGCATTGTTAGGTTTTAATTTAAACGTACTTGGGATTTCAATGCGTTTATACCCTGCTTTACTAACTCCCGAAGAAGCAAAAAAAGATGGTGTAAAAGTAGAGGCAATTGAGAAAGCAAAACCTGCGTGGGAAAAAGCTAAAAAAGTTTGGGAAAAATTTGGTGGCGATGTTTCTAAATTAGAAAAGGCTATTAGAAAAGGCGCAAGACATAAAATTACAAAATTAAAAAGAAAGAGTGGTGCTGATGGTAATGATGAGTATTATTTTGATGATGGGTATAGTAATTTAGTTCCCGTAATTGCGGCAGGGGCAGTTGTTTTAATAGCAGTTGCGGCAATACTTAAAAAGTCAGAAGCGATGGAGCAACCTTTTGAAGAAGGCGAAGGCGGTGAAACAGAAGGTGGTGGAGAAGGTGAAGGTGATGGAAGTGGAGAAGGTGAAGGTGATGGCGGTGGCGAAGATGATAGTTCAAGTGCCGATGGCTCTATAACAAATACAAAAAAGATTACTATGACAGCAGTTGCGGTAGGTAGTGTTTTAGGACTTGCTTACGCTTTGCAAAAGAAACAAAACTTAAATACTACATTAGGCTATATGATAGTAGGTGGCTTAATTGGTTATGGCTCTCAAGAAATATTTAAAAACATAAAAAAATAAAACACAATGACAGACGCAACAATAATTCAATTACAACCTTCGCAATCTATTACAAGTGTAGTAAGATTTGAAGATGCTTTTGGTGAATATTCTGAAGCAGGTGGTGGAGCAGCAAGAAGAAGAAGACGTCAAGAAAGACGTATGGCAAGAATTAGAGCAAGACAAGAAAGACGTAAAGCGAGAAGAGAAGGTCGTTTAGAGGCTGCTCGTGAAAGAAACGAAATACGAGCAGAAAGAAAAAGGGGTAGATTAGACCGTAGACACATGAAAGATAAGTACGATAACGATGAATCAGGTAGTGGTGATACAGGTGATGGCTCAAATGGCGGTGGCGGTGATTCATTGCCTCCTCGTACAGCACCAAGTCAAGATGGTGGTTACCAAGATGGCGGTTCACAAGGTGGCGGTGGTTACCAAGAAGATAATTCTAATCAAGGTGGTGGTTATCAAGGTGGCGGTAACGATTATGCAAATGATGGTGCTTCTACTGATAATAATGAACCTAATGAAGATAGTTCAAGCGAAGAAAGTGTTGATGAATCAGGTTCTGATAATTCAGGTTCTGAAGATTCAGGATTTGATGGAGTTATGGGTGCGGAAGATAGATTTGCAGAATTTACAGATGGAGGTATAAAAGTTAACCCTACCGTTCAAGATATTGCAAACAGAATTGAGTGGAATAAAGAATTAATTTCACGCTTACGAATTAAAGCAGCTAATCAAAGAGGTCAAAATCTAAGTACTGATGAAACTTTGATGGATATTGAAAAAAGAAAATTGCGAATCACCGAATTAGAAAATCAAATTCAAGGGTATGCAAATGCTGAAGGTGAATTTAGTTCAGCAAATGGTTGTTATTGTAGCTACGATGGGATGAACGATGATATGGATTCAGACTTCGATGGCGATGGTTTGGATGGAACAGATTTGATGAACGCTTTTGATGGCGAAGGTTTGGATGGCGAAGGTTTGATGTCAAGTGCTGAAGGAATGAGAATGAGAAGAAATATGCCTAAAAACAGACTTCAACAACAAAGAATTGCAGGTAAAAGAAGAAAAGAAGTTGGTCGTGCTTATTCACTTGCAAGAGCAGAACGAAATAAAAATACAATTGGGAAACGCACAAACAATTTAGTTGCAAAACAACAAAGAGTTCAAAATGCAATTTCAAAACGCACAAACGTAACACCTGTTAGTTCATCATTAAGACCTGCTATTTCTCCAAACAGAATTGAGGTTTCTTTAAATGCAAGTGGAACGGGTAATATCGGTTTAGATAATGTAAACGATTTTGACGCACCAAGTTCAAGAATATTTGAAATGACTTCGGGAGCGGATGGCTCTAAAAACCCTATCAATGTTAAAGGTGTTTTAATTGGTGTTGGTATTGCCGCAGTAGCAATTTGGGCATTAAATAAATATAAAATAGTGTAAATTATGACAATTAGCGACTTTAATACGGAATTTAATATAAGTATAGCGGATGGCGATTTAAGTTCAGCCAATGCTACTATGTTTAAGGAATTAGGTCGTTTAGCTGTTGAGCAACGAAACGATTTTATTTACTTACTAAAAGAAAGCGGTGTTAATGTTAGTGATAACATATCAGATACTGATTTAGTTGATTTGTATATTAAAAACCTTTCAAATAATAAACATTTGGCTTTGGGTAGTTCTTTATTAATTAACCACCATAACAAAGTTCAAGGATTTGATGGCGAAGAAATAAACGATAGAAACGTAAAAGCAGGATATGTAGCATTGACAAAATACTTAAATGCTGATGGTGCGCCAATAGGTGCAAGTACATTAGGCGGTGCAGCAAGTGGTGGAATTGTTGGTACTATTGCAGGTGCGGTTGGTGATTTAGCAAAATTAGGAACGCAAGTTTCTTCCAATCGTGCAAAGAAAAAATATGGGCTGCAAGATATTGCTTCTAAACAAATGGATGCAAAAGCGGCGATGACAAGTAGTATTTTAGCATTAAAACAAAAACAATTAGACCAAGCGCAATCTAAAACAGAACAAAAAGCAAAAACAAAAAGAGTGTTACTTATTTCAGGTGCTGTTATATTAGGCTTAATTGCCGTTTTCGGTGCTTTTTACATAATCAAAAAAAAATAACATGATTAAAATATTAACAGAACAAAATCCTATTGTATTAAATAATAGAATTATAGCAGGTGAGCAATATAGTTATTTACCTGATACGCCTTTAGCACCTACAACAGGAGGTTTTAATATTCAAGATACTATTGCACTTTTAACACAAGGGCAAGGAGGTGGTCAAGGCGGTCAACAAGGCGGTATGCAAGGTGCAGATAAAACATTGGACACTATTAAATCTTTGATACCCGTAGCAAGTCAACTTTTACAAAAAAGACCTTTGAGTGAAGTTGAAAGCGTATGCGGAAAACAACCAAGTTTTTTAGCAAGTAAGTCAAAAAAGGCTGCTTGGCAAAAATGCGCCAATAATTACGCAAAAAATATGGCTCAAAAACAAACTCAAATAACTACGCAACAAACTAAAGATGGCGATGGAGATAAAATGAGTATGACTACAAAAATTGCATTAGGCGTTGGTGGGGTTGCTGTTTTAGGTGCTATTATCTATTTTGCTACAAGAAAAAAATCGGGTAAATAAAAAATGAGAAAATTAATAACCGTTGCTGTATTAATAGGTATCGGTGCTTTTTTTTATCAGCAATATAGAAAATCGAAGCCTTTAGATATTAAATTAAAGAAACCAAGAACGAAAAAAAATGGCAATTAAATCATACATACTAACACAAGACTTTAAAAGTCCTTACGTTCAAATAACAGGTAGACCTGATAGACCACAAGCTATTAAGTTTAAAACTTTTCGTAGAGGGGATATTGCTAAAGGTGAATTGAAACACGCAAATAATAGACCTGCTTTCGTATTAGTTGAAGGCTCATTAGTACTACCTTTAGAAGTTGTAAAAGAATTAGTAACAAAAGAAATTGTAAGCAATGCAAGTGGTAGTTCTGATTCTAAACTTCCAAAGCCTTCAGAGGTTGTAAAATTATCATCTAACCCAAAAGTTCAATATATAGATGCCGCAATAATTGGAGCAGCTATTGGTTTTGGTGGTGTTTATTTTGCAGAAAAGAAAGGTTGGCTTCCCGTTGAAACGGATAAGAAAATGAAAATCTATGGTGCAATAGGTGGCGCATTATTAGCTTCCTATTTAGTATATAGGTTTAAATCTAACAAAGCAACAATTAAAAAACAAACAGAAGAATAACTTTAAAATAATTAAAAAAATGGAAAACCAAGCATTTATTAGCGAAAATCTTTCATCATCAGGTATCACAGTATCAACTGTAAATCCAATTTACGTTGGAACTTCAAGAAAAAGTTATGATGATTATTACTTAAATTTGGATGCCAATAGTCCTTCTGCGGAAGTATCTGCATTTCAAGAATGGTTAAATAAAAATTATAAAGGGTGGGCTACGGGATATTCAGGTGGTATTGTTGTTCCTGTAAATTCAGGTTATGGTAGTTTTGGGTCTTTAACTCAAGCAGCGTGGAGTAAATACGGGAATCAATATTTAGCTTCATTGCCTCCAACAACTGCTTCAACAACAACTCAACCAAGTAAAGATATATCAAAAGACAAACTTAAAGAAGCGGAAGAAAGCACTCTTTTACAAAAAGCACTTGCTTTATTTGGTGGTATTGCGGGGAAAGTGGAAACAGGGGGTTCATCAACAACTAAAAAACAAAAGAAAGATGGCGATGGGAATAAAATGAGTCTTGGTGTTAAAATAGCAATTGGCGTTGGTGCTTTAATGCTTGTAGGTGGCGTTATATACGCTGTAACAAAAAAAAATAAGTAAACATGGTTGGTAACGTAATTAATTCTGACAATAAAAAATTCTCTCTATTTGTAACTATAACTTGCAAAGGGGAGAAAAAATTTCGTGTAGCAATATCTGATTACGGGAAACCAAATAGCCTTTATGGTGATAGAGAAATATTAGTAAATCAAAAACGTACAATACATTTTAACTTCCCTGTATCTCCAAAAACTTTAGCTTTATTAGTTGCCGATTTAAACGATAACTCAAGCAAAGATTTTGAAGTTAGCACAATGGAAGCACCTTTAAGAACTTATGACATTTGGTTAGATTCAGAAACGGAAGATTTCTTAACATTAGCAACACACTTTTGTCAAGTTTCGGGATTTGAAGCAGGTACTCCAAATGGTCGAATTTTCTCAACGGAAGATAAGATGTTTACGATTAAATATTTTGACGTTATTCGTGAGCAAATTGGCGGTAAACCATTAAATACTCCTGCAAGGATTGGTCATAGAACGGGTACTATTGAAATTTCAAAAATAAAGTACGATACTTATACAATTCCAATGCGAATGATTATTATTTTGCATGAGTTTTCGCATAAGTATAAAAACCCGAAAATTGGCTTAGAAATAAGTAATGAAATAGGTGCTGATATAAATGCTTTATACATATATTTGGGTCTTGGATATTCAAAAGTTGATGCGATATGTGTATTTGCAAATGTGTTCTTAAAAGCACAAACGCAAGGCAACATTGAGCGGATGAGAAAGATTATGGATTACATCCAAAAATTTGAAAATGAAGAGTTCGCAAAAGCGAATTAAAAGTTAAAAATAATGTTTGATAATTTAATAGATGAAAAAGAATATGAATATGATGAAGCACCTATTAAAACAGGTGATGATTCGTTTATTGAAACCGAACAAGAAGATGATGAGTACAATAATTTTGATGATTCTATTTCTGAAATAGATTTTAGCGAAATAAGAGGTGATTTTAAAAGTAGTTTTTCAAGAATTAATCGAAAGATAAAAGATAAACAAACTTTTATAAAAAACATAACCGCACCTGAACAAACTAATGTTATAATAGAAGGTAGAAATAACTCAATATTAGATAACGGAAGAGTAGTAAGGGAAAATCAAAACATAGGCAATCAAAATAGGGCAAATGAAAGTAGGGGGCAAGTTGCTTCAAATAGAAAGTTCTTTAATGGTAATGTAAGCGGAAGGGAAAGCGAGAGCGGAAAGATAACTAATGTTTCAACTCCTTACAAATCTCAATTAGTTATAGAAGGTGGTGTAAATAATTTAGGTAAAAGCAAATTAAGACAGCAATTTCCATTTGACAAAGAAGTAGTAGTGAATACTGCAAAGTCAAGGGTGATTGTACCTGCAAATAGTGTAATAGTTGAGGGAGTAAGTGATTTCATATTAGACCAATCTCAAGAAGCGGATTCTATCAGAAACATAGGCTATTGGAAAGGTAAAAAATTAGAAAAGTTAATTTTAGTAATGAACAACGATTCAGCTATTGATTTTAGTTTTTCTTTATTCAATCCTTCAATGCCTTTAGATTATTTGTATTCTACAAGTTTAAATTTGAATAACAAAATAGAAGTTGCAGGGGGTGTTGAATATACAGACATATTATTTAACTTATTAGCAAACCCGATGTTGATTCGACAAGCGCAAATAGTAACAACAGGCGCAAGACAAGTTGAACAACAATCGGTTGCTTTAAAGTTTCAAGATAAATGTGCAAATGGTACAGTAGAAGTAATGCCATTGAATTTAGCTTTAAAAGTTGATACAATGCAAGTATTTTCAAATACCGTTTCATTTGATTTGCAACAATCCTTAAATAGACCTTACATTCCCGATGGGATGCACGTTATAAACTATACAGTATTAGCAGGTAATAGTATTACTGCTTGTTTTTACTACGAACAAATGTCAATAGCAAAACTATTCTACAAAGAAGCAAGAATTAAAAAGAAAAAAATAGCACACTTATAAAATGGCAATGTTTAGTACTACATATAAAAATAACCAACGTATCGTTTCAGGGAATACCTCTGTTTTTAACGATGACGTGGTGTTGCTATGCGATACTTCAACTGCGCCTGTTACTATTAACTTAGGTGATATTGCTATTGATTATTGGAATACAATTTGGAAATTATATGTTGTAGATAATTCAAACAATGCAACAACGAATAACATTGTAATAAATGCAGGTTCGGGGCAAACAATAAACGGGTTTAGTTCATTAACAATAAATACCAATGGAGGTCAGGCTCTTATAAGAGTTTCTTCAAATAGTTCTTTTATTGCTGAATTAAGTACGGGTGGTGGTGCTACTCTAACGGTGAAAGATGAAGGTGTTACGGTGGTTGCGGGTGTTACTGTATTAAATTTTATTGGTGCGGTAGTAAACGTAACTACACCGATGGCGGGAGAGGCTGATGTTACTATTAGTGCTTCGGGTTATCAAATTTTAAGCAATTCGGCTTTACTTGCCTTAATATCAGCAGGAACATTAAACATAGGTTGGACTTATATAGTAAATAATGTTACAAATGCAAATACGTTTGTTGCAGTACAAGCGATAGCAACAAATGCAGTTCAAAATTATGGCGCAGGGTATTTTTTAAATGCCGACTATCAAGCTGTTGGCGATTATTCGGGTGTTTCAGGTTTTGTATCTCAAACGGGTATTTGGAAAGGCGGTTCGGCTTCTTATGTTTTAGGCGATGTTTGTATATGGAATAATTATCATTACAAAAACATAACAGGAAGTAATTCAGCAACAACTCCAAATTCCGATACAACCAATTGGGTATTACTAACAAAAAGCGCAACAAATGGGTATATAATAGCTGTTGATTATGTAATTTATGATGTAGTTACAAATATCGTAAGAAAGAGAATTGATAGCAAAAACAACGAAGTTGATTACACGAATGGGAATATATCTTTTGATTATTTTCAATGGGGTAGAAATCAAGTTACTTACAATAAAGTTTTAAATGGCTCTCTATTTGGCGCAGTAAATAGTCCTTGTAATTTTACAGGAAACTTTTTAGTCAATTCACAAATTACAGATTATACACCTGCTCTTATAACGGGTGGCAGTATTGACAAAAATATATTAACAAACTCGCAAATAACAATTCAATCAAATCAAGGAGAGGTTTCTTATAACAATTTAGATAGTGGCTCATACTTTACTATTCAAAGTATAATTAACGCAGGGGGTGTTATATCACCTACAATTAATTATAACAATTTTAAAGAAAATTCTTATATATCTTTAAATACTTTGCAAGACGCTTCGATTACTTATAATAATTTTTATTCTCAAAGTTATATTCTTACAGTAGGGTCTATTATAGTTTCAAATAGCAGTTTAGATAGGAATAATTTTTCAAGTGTTTCTTATTTGAGAATATTAAATAGCGTTACTTCTTGCAATATTTACGAAAGCAATGTTGAAGGGAGGTCTTATATTTCAATAACGGGTGCTTATTCGGGGAATGTTAGAAACAATGTTTTATCGGTAAATAGTTATTTAGTATTAAATACGGGAATTGTAGGTGCTGATTGTAGTGGGAATAGATTATCTGCATTTAGCTATATAACAATAGGGGCGCATTCAGGTCAGATTGATAACAATTTTGTAACGAATCTTTCAAATATTCAAATAACAACAAACTATGTAGGTTCTTATGTTTCACAAAATAGATTAGAAAATAACTCATCTTTAATTTTAACAACAGGTGGTGAAATAACGGGGCAAACTAATGCAACAATTCAGTACAACTCTATTGATAATACTATTTTGTCAATAAACAATATACTTGGTAATTTAGACAACAATCAAATTACAAATAGTACTTTGGCGGTAACTACAATTACAAATAATTTTAATAGTAATCAAATTACAAATAGCAGTTTGCCGATAACCACAATAAGTGGTAATTTTAAGAACAATTTAATTGGTAATAGTACTTTTACAATAACAACAATTAATGCGGGTGCTAATTTTAATTATAACTCTACCGATAATTCTACTTTAACAATAGGTACGATAAGTGGTAGCTTTACATACAATCAAATTACGAATAGTAGTTTACCAATAACTACATTAAGTGGTATTTTTGATAACAACAAAATTGCAAATACTACTTTTCCAATATCAATAATTTTGATAGGTGGTAATTTTAATAATAACCAACTTACATATAGCAACCTTACAATAGATACTATTTACGCTACTGCTAACTTTAATAATAATTTAATTGGCAATACTTCATTTTTGTTTTATTTTATTAATGCAGGTGCTAATTTTAATAATAACTCTATTGATAATTCTATAATTAATGCAGGAACATTGAATAGTGATTTTACATACAATCAAATAAATTCATCAGGAGTTGGAGGCGCAACTTTTTATGGGAACTTTAATTATAATGTGTTTAATGTTTCAAATGTAAACCTTTCGATAACAAATAGTGGTAATTTTTTACAAAATGAAATATCTAATTCAACCATAGGTATTAGCAATAATAACAATGAGTTTAAATTTAACAATATAGTATCAGATTCAACAATAAATATATCAACAAATAATGGAATTTTTGATAATAACTATATTAATAAAAGTATTGTTGCTGTAAGTACAAATACATCTACATTTAGCTTTAATGAAATATTTAATACAGATATAAGCATTATTGATAATTATGATTTTTCATCTAACAATTTAACATCGGCAACAATTGGTATTCAAACAAATAACGGGAATATTACTAATAATACAATTAACAATAGCCTATTTACTATTTCAACTTCAATAGATATTAATTCTAATATAACATATAATAAAGTAGAGAATGGGGCGAAAATTATTATTTCAGATATTTGTACATACTTAAATTTATCGAATTGTGAATTAAATAATGGTTCATTCCTTTATCTTATAGACGTTACTACAAATAGTGATTATATTTCTATTAAAATAGACAACGGGGGTTTAATAGAAACAAATGTTTTTACAAATTGCTCTTTTTTAAATTGTGAATTAATAGGGAATGTAACTATTTCTTTGGGTAGCTTGACAGGTTCTTCTTTTACTAATAAATCTTATCGAACAGGGTATAGTAATTGGGAAGCCGAATTAGACGTTTCAGATACTGATATTTTTACAGGCACTACGCTTACAGTTCCTACAACTTTAGGGGTTTATGTAGGTATTTATACGCTTATAAATTGTTCGGCGCAAACTATTTATAAAATTGTTAATCTAACGACAAATCATCCTATAACTTTTACTGTCGGGGATGGTTCTATAAGAGTTGGTAAAACATTGTATTCTACTGCGGTTGCGAATCAAATAGTTGGACTTCAATCTTTAATTGGTGTGTCGGGGACTTACACTTATCATTCATCAATAGCGGATAATTTTGTAGTTCAAAAAATGACAACGGGGTTAGGGTGTTTAAGTTTATTTCAAGAAAATGTTTACGATTAAAAAAAATAAAAAAATGGATAAAAATTTAAAATTAGGATTGATATTATTAGGGATAGGAATTGCAGGTCGTATATATACCAAAAATGAAAAACAAGGTACTTTAGTTGAGCAATCAAGTTCAATGAAAGGGTTATCAAATTTGATTATTTTTGTAGGTGGGGCAGTAACAATTTATAACATTATAAAATAAAAAAAATGAAACAAGTATTTGTAAAATCTCAAATAAATGATTTGCCTCAATGGGCGAAAGGTATTGTAGGTGTTGCACTATTAGCAGGTGTTGGTATTGTAGCATATACTGTCTATAAAAATATTAAAAAATTAAAAGAACAAAAATCTCAAAATCAAGTTGTAGAGTCAGTTTCCGATGAAATTAAACAAGCAGAAAAAAATGGAGAAAGATTATCATTCCCATTATCTACTTATCAATCTGCTTGTAATCAAATAGAACAATATTTAGCAGGTTGTGAAACAAATAATACTGAAATGCTTGTTGTAAAACTTATTCTATCTATTGTTAAAAAGAATATAGATTGGCTTCAATTAGTTAAATCTTTCGGAGTTAGAAAAATTGACAATTGCGGTTTTCTTACAGGCGATACAGATTACGAACTTGGGGGGTTATTGGCAGAGCAATTAGACCAAAAACTATTTGGTATTGACATTAATAAAACAATAGGTACAAAATTAAATTCAACTGATAGATATATAATAGGAGATGTACTTAAACAAGAACTTCGTAAAAGAGGAATTAAAATATAAACCAAAAAATAAAAACAAAATGAACACAAATCCAACAATCCAAAAAACAATGAAAGTAGTAACAATCGCAGGTGCTTCAATACTTGCAATTCGTTCAGCAATGAGTTTAATGTCAGTAAAATCACCAAAAGAAGCAGTAATGCCAATTGTTTCTATTTTGGTTGCAGTTTCTGCATTTAACTACGCAATGACTTCAAAAGCAACTGATATAACAATCAAAGCATAAATTTTTTCTTTAACCAAACAAACAAAAACCAAACATGAACACAATCAAAACACAAATCGGAAAAATAACAGCTAACCCAATCGGTGCTGTTGTAGGAGGTGTTGCTGTTTACTATGCTGCAAAAAAGTATGGTAACGTAACAAACAGATGGATGTTAATTGGTGCGGGTGTTGTAGGCGTAATTGGAGGTGCTATGGCTCAATCGGCTATCACTAAAAAAGGCGCACCTACTGCTGCAACGATTAAGTAATATCTAAAAGTTCGGGTGCTTTCAATTTTTATTGTTAGCACCCTTTAACTAAATTTAAATTAAAAATAATGGCAAATACAAAAACAATAGTAGTAGTTAGTTTATCCGTTTTAGCAATTGGCGGTGTTGCGGCTTATCTTTATTTCCAAAATAAGAAGAAAAAAACTGAAGAAGCGGCAAATGGAGGCTCTAATAGTGTAACTACACCAACAAATACAGGTGCAATACCAATTGGAAAAAATACACCAACAACACCACCACCATCTATATCGCAAGATTTCCCGTTAATGAGAGGCGCAAAAAATAGTTCTGTAAAAAGACTTCAAGAGGCTTTAATAGGTTACTATGGTAGTTCAATTTTACCGAAATACGGAGCAGATGGTGATTATGGTAGTGAATTAGCTGCGGCAGTTCAAAAACATTTTGGCAGACCTGACAACATAAGTTATAGTAATTTAACATATCTTGAGCAACAAGTTAAAAATAAAAAACTTGCAGCAATAATTCCTTTCAAATTTTAAGTTACAAAAATTAAAAAATAAAATGGCTGATTTTAAAAATTTAATACCTTTTATTAGAAAAGAGGAAGGTGGTTTATCAAAAGCGCAAACCGATATGGCAAGGTTTCACCCTGTCCCTGATGGCAGTGGCTATCATACGAACAAAGGAGTGACGTGGCAAACGTGGTCTTCTGTTTTTGGTAGCGATGCTAATTCTATAAAAAGGTTTTACGCAATGTCGGATTCTGATTGGGAAAGTATTTATAAAAAATTGTATTGGGACAAAATAAATGGTGACCAAATAAATTCTCAACGTATTGCAGATACATTATTAAATTGGGTATGGGGAGCGGGATTATATACACCTGTAAAAATAATACAAGGTCTTGTAAATGTAAAAAAACCTGACGGAATTTTAGGCGGTGAAACAGTTAGATTAATAAATTCTGCCGAAGAATCAACATTATATAAAAATTTGAAAGATTCGTCATACAATTGGTTTAGTAAATTGGGTGATAACCCAAAGTATTCTGCAAATAAAACAGGGTGGCTAAATAGACTTTCTAACTTAGCTTCTTATGTTGAAAAAGGTGTTTCTCAAACAATTTCTACTACAAAACAAAAAATAAAAACAAACCCAATACCATCAATAGTAATAACTACTTTGCTATTGGTTAGTATATTTGCAATATATAAAACTATAAAACGAAACAAATAAAATGAATACAAATTCAAATTTTCAAGGAGAGGTTGTTAAAATGATTTCCCCGAATGGTAGCGATACTGCTTATGATACTTTAGACTACGAAGATAATTTCTATCCTGCTGATGGATTTATGAATGAATCAGAAGGTGGTGATGATAATACTTTTTCAAACTTTGATGTTGGTGCTATTTTTGGTGTAGACAAAAAAGAACGAGCAAGAAGAAGAAAACTACGTCAAGATAGAAAAAACGAAAAGGTAAAAACACAATCATTAATGGCTAAAGGTCTTGCTGACAAATCAGGCGAGATAGCTTTGGCAAATGCGCTTAAAACTCCTGAAACAAAAGAAGAAAAAGAAAAAGGAATGAGCAAAACAACTAAAATACTAATCGGTGTTGGTGTTGTTGCTGTTTTGGGTATTGTAGGTTTTGTTATTTATAAAAAAAGCAAAGGTGGTAAACGATAAAATAAAATTACTTTATGCGCTTGGGTTAGGACTATTGATTAGTGATATAGTTCCAACTCCTGCTGATGGATTGTATTTTTATTTGCAAAGAATAAACAAGCAAAGGCTTGAAAAGAGAGAAATAACGGTCAAAGAATATTGGGTTATAGATGCCGTAAGTTATTATGCTTTAAATCCGATTTGGTGGGCAGGAATTTTAGCTTCCACTTATTACTTTGGCAAAACATACGAGCAAAAAAGAAATATATTAATAGGAATTGTAGGTGCAGGTGCAGTTTTTGGTGTATTATCGAAAAACATAAAAAAAGACAAAGAATTTTATAACAACGTAACAATAAAAGAAAAATGACAAAAACAACAAAACTATTTTTATTTTTAGGCTTGGTAGCTTTTGCTTACATTATGCTTAAAAGTAAAAAATCAGCAATTGAAACGCTTAATAAATGGAAGGAAAACTTTGATTCTAAAGATTTAGAAAACATGGTTAATACTTATTCGCCAAACGCTATATTGGTTTCAACTTTTGGGGATATTTTACAAGGCAGAGATGCTATCAAAAAGTACTTTGAAGGGTTATTTAAAAAAGATAATTTAAGCGTTACCTATTTAGATACACCGATTGAAACACAAATAGATGGCTCAATTATGTTTACAGGTATTTACAATTTCAGCTATACAGAAAATGGCAAAAAGGTAAATGCTAAAGCAAGGTATTCTATAATTGTAAAAGGTGGTCAAATAACTAAACAACATTCATCACAAGTACCTAATTAATATGACAGAAGAAGAAAGAATAATTGCTCTTGAAAAAAAGACAAAAAGACTTGAAATTGTATCTATATTGCATACTTTATCGTTGGTTTTAGGAACTATTGGTATTACTACTATATTAGTTGATGAGTTAAAAAAAATGATTAAAAAATGAAGAAAAAGTGGCTATTTATCTTTGGTGGGTTATTGATTGTTGGCGGTCTTGCTTATGCTGAATATAAAAGGTTAATGAACTTTAAAATAAGCCTAAACAAGATAAGAATAAACAATTTAGGTTTGAATAATATCAATTTTGATATGATTTTAAATTTCAAAAACGATAGTAGCCAAAAATTTACATTGATAAACCAATATTACGATGTTTATGTAAATAACGTATATGCTGCTAATGTGATTTCAAAAAATCAAGCTATTTTAAACCCTAATTCAACAAGTCAAATAGCGGTAAATATAAAAATAAACCCTGCTGATTTGTTAAAGAAAATAAATTTAGTAAGTCTTTTACAAGATACTTCAAATATAAATATAAAAGTAGACTCTAAATTAAAAGTGAAAGCATACGGAATAACCTTTAATGCGCCTTTCGTTTATGAATCTACTATAAAAGAAATGATGAAATAATGGCTAATACAGTTTATATAGATGGGGCAACAACACCAAACTATGTTGTAACTAATACTGATGATATTTTAAATGTAAATACTGTTGGCGGTGCTGTAAACATATTTCTCACAAACATTTTAACTTGTCCAACTTATCCAAGAACGATAATTGTAAACGATGTTGGAAACAATGCGTTAGTAAATAACATAATTGTGTATGCGGCAGGGGGCAATGTTATAAATGGCTCTCCTATTTACGGCATACAAGTGAATGGGGTTTCAGTTACTTTTACAACAGCAAGTACAAGTGTTTGGTTGGCTCAAAGTTCAGCATCTACTAATGGTAGTAACATAATTCACTTTATAGCAGGTGAACAAATAATTGCGCCTTCGGTTGTTGTTGTAACCAATGGATTAGCATACAAATATCAGCAATCAAATGCAAATAGCTACGATACTAAAATAGGTGTTGCGGTTACAAATGCAAATATATCTCAAGACGTTTCAGTTGTAATGATGGGCAAGGCAAATGTTCAAGGCTCATTCACACAAAATACGGTCTATTATGCGGGGGCAAATGGTACTTTAGTTACAACAGCACCTTCATCTTCGGGAGTTTCATTACAAATAGGAGTAGGAATAGATAATGATAGTTTATTAGTTGACTGCAAAAACCCTGTTTTGATACCTTAATGGCTATTCAAAATTTCATATCGTTAGATAGTGGGAAGTACAAAGAAATCCTTCCCATACAAGCATCTTTGGGTGTTTCGGATGCGGGTAAAATACCTGCTCTAAATTCAAGTGGGTTGCTAAGTTTAACAATGATAAGTCAATCTTCTTCTTTGTTAAGCGGTTATCTTTCATCTACCGATTGGAGTACTTTCAACAATAAACAAAATCAAATAACTGCAACTTTAGGCTCTGTTCTATTTAGTGGCGGTAGCGGTATTGTTTCACAAGATAATTCAAATTTATTTTGGAATAATACGAGTAAAAGATTAGGTATTGGTACAAACACACCAAATAATACTTTAGAGTTAAATAGCGGTATAGCGAATACTTCAGGCTTTAGATTTACACAATTAAATTCTTCAAGTCCAACATCTGCGGGTCAAGCAATCGGTGTTAATTCAAGTGGGGATATAGTTACAATTACGGGTGGTGGTGGAGGCGGTAGTGGAACAGTTACGAGCATTACTTTAACAACTCCAACGGGTTTGCAAGTTAGCGGTAGTAATACTCAAACCATTACAACAAGCGGAACTTTTGGGTTAACAATTCAAAGCGGTTACGTTTTACCTACAACAACGGAGCAAAGTAATTGGGATACGGCATATAATAATCGAATAACAAGTTTAACGACAACGGGTAGCGGTGCGGCTACTTTGGTATCAAATGTATTGAATATACCAACTCCTGCAAGTGCGACATTTGTATCATTGACTACAACGGGGAATAATGGCTCAAGTACATTAATTTCGGGGGTTTTAAACGTCCCAACTTACACTTTGGTGGGGTTAGGGGGTATAACTTTAACATCACTATCGGCTACATCGCCTTTAAATTACAATAATACAACGGGGGTATTTACTATAACTCAATCAACTACTTCAACAAATGGTTATTTAAGTAGTACTGATTGGAATACGTTTAACAATAAAGGTAGCGGAAGTGTTACATCAATAGCAACGGCAGGTCTTATAAGTGGCGGTACGATTACTACTACGGGTACGATTACTACTTCTATGAACACGAACAAATTGGTTGGTAGGGGAACTTCGGGTGTTGGGGTGATGGAGGAAATTACACTTGGAACAGGGTTGTCTTTTACAGGTACTACGCTTAATGCTTCATCCGTTTCACCTCTTACTACTAAAGGAGATTTATATACATTTAGCACAACAAATACAAGGCTTCCCGTTGGTTTAGATACGCAAATATTAATTGCGGATAGCACCGCCTCTACGGGTTTAAAGTGGGGTAGCAACACAACTCCACCTGCAAGTGGGTATTATGGTGCATTTGAAGACAACACTATTCAAACTGCCGCTGCTATAAATACTCCTTATGCTATGAAGTTTGGTATTACTGACTTAAGTAATGGAATAACAATAGTAAGTGATGGTAGTAATTTAACTAAAATTACTATTGCTAATACAGGAGTTTATAATATTCAGTTTTCAGCACAATTCGATAGAACAAATAGTGGTACTGATTCTGTTGATATATGGTTAAGAAAAAATGGAACAGATGTTGTTGGAAGTGGAGGTAAAATAGTATTAACAGGAGGAGTAATAGCATCTGCAATAATAGCAGCTTGGAACTATGTATTAGATGTAATTGCAGGAGATTATTATCAAATAATGTGGAGTACACCTGATACACACGTTAGAATATTGTATGAAGCAGCACAAACTTCTCCATTTGCTCATCCAATAATACCATCTGTTATATTAACAGTTACTCAACAAGCAGGGATATTGGCGGGAACGGGGATAACTGCATTAAATTCATTAACGGGTTCTGCTCAAACTTTAGTAACGGGGACAAGTGGAACGGATTTTGCAATCTCTTCCGTAGGGACTACACATACATTTAATTTACCTACCGCAAGTGCATCAAATCGTGGTGCTTTATCAAGTACAGATTGGTCAACTTTTAATGGGAAACAAGCGTCTTCAACTAACTTAACTTCTTTATCGGGGTTAACTTATGCTTCTACTTCGTTTGTAAAGATGACTGCGGCAGGTACTTTTAGTTTAGATACAAACACTTATTTAACAGCAAATCAAACTATTACATTAAGTGGAGAGGCAAGTGGTAGTGGCACAACTTCTATTTCAGTTACGTTAGCTAATTCGGCAGTAATTGGTAAAGTTTTAACAGGGTATATAAGTGGTGCAGGAACAGTTTCGGCAACAGATACAATCCTTCAAGCAATTCAAAAGTTAAATGGAAATATTGGCGCAATAGTAAGTGGCGTTTCAAGTGTTAGTGGAACAACTAATAGAATTACGGCATCAACTGTGAGTGGCGCAGTTACAATAGATATTGCAGCAACTTATGTTGGTCAAACATCAATAACAACTTTAGGTACAATTGGAACGGGGGTATGGCAAGGAACGGCTATTGCAGATAGTTATATTTCATCAGCTACAAATTGGAATACTGCTTATAGTAATCGAATTACATCTTTAACAACAACGGGAACAAGTGGTAATGCTACGTTAATAGGTAACGTATTGAATATTCCAAATTACGCAGTAGGGAGTTTATCTAATCCAATGACTACTCTTGGTGACATTATCTATGGTGGTACGGTTACGAGTGGAGTAGCTGCTCCGACACGATTAGGTTTAGGTACGAGTGGGTACGTTTTACAAGCAGGGGCATCAGCACCTTCGTGGTTTAACATATTTGGAACTGCAAATAGTTGGTCAGCAACACAAACAATTGGGAGCGCAAATAATGGTGTTATATTAACATTGCTTACTGCAACTACTGGTCAATTGTCTGTATTTAATACAGCAGGAGGGAGAGAAGCACGTATTTTAGGTACAAATGCTTATCCTGCTGATAGTACTTCATCGGGGGCGTCAACTAATACGTTAACATTAACTAACTGCTCAAGTGGTTATATACTTACTTATAACGTGAGTATGAATACTACTTATGTATTGCCAATTTTTAGCTATTTTAATCGCACTATTGGGGGTTATACCGCAACTGTTCCAACTTTTCAAATACGAAATAACTTTGGGTCGAGTGGGGATGGTAAGGCAATCGACATAATGTGTCCGAGCAACACAGGTCATACTACCCAATCGGTAATGATGAAGTTTGACTTATTTCAAGCGACCACCTACCGATTCACTCAACTATATTCACAAACAAGCATCGATACTGCTCAACTTACACCAACTGCTTTGCTCGATTTAGGTGCTTCAACTACTGCAAGGTCATCGTTACGCATTAGGTCGGGTACTGCTCCAACTGCTCCAAACGATGGAGAAATATGGTACGATGGCACGAACTTAAAAATGAGAGTAGGAGCAACAACTAAAACATTCACGTTAATATAATTACTATGGAAATAACTACTGCTTCGCCAATTATAGTACAGCAAGAAATAACTTCAAATAAAATTGAAGTACTTTCAATTATGGATAGCAATAGTGATAGAAATATTATTGCAAATATTAAAGTAGCAAACAAAGAGTTTTCATTGATGCTTTGGGAAGGGAATGTGTACGATAATTTAGGTCAATGGACTGATGAAATCGTAGTTGAGAGAATAAAGGAGGTAATTTCTCAAGGTAATCTATACTAATTATTAATTTTACAAAATAAAATTACGTTTATCATAAAAATAAACTATTTTTGTATATTAAAAAAATTAAAAAAATCGATATGAATTTAAAATAAATCTTAAAAAAAATACAATGTCGGATTTTCCACAATTATATAATAGTGAGTTTATTGATGGCGCAATAAAAAATTTTTATTGCATACAAAATAATGTTAATATAGTTAATGTTGATACAACAGGGGGTGCTGTTACTATTGGGCTTTCAGACATTAAAAGTAGCGGTGCTTTTTTATACCCACGAAGAATTTTTGTAAATGATTCGGGTGGGAATGCGGCAACAAACAATATTACTATTATTACAAGCAATATTATTAACAACGCTTCTTCTTTTGTAATGAGTACAAATGGTGAATCGGTTGAATTAATTGCCTGTTCTGAAACTGAATGGCTTTGCAATAGTTCAAATGGTGGGGCAACTGCACCTCCTGCTTGGAATTTGTTAGGAAACGCAGGGACAAACCCTTTATCAAACTTTGTTGGTACAACGGACAATCAACCACTAATTTTCAAAGTAAATAATAGTTTAGCGGGGCAAATAAACAACGCTAATTCAAATGTTTCTTTAGGTTTGAATGCTTTAAATTCAAACCCTTTAGATAGTAGTGGTGGTTATAGAAATGTCGCTATCGGGGAATTAGCTCTTGTAGGTAATTCAGTAGGTTTTGAAAATACGGCTGTCGGTATGTACTCTTTAAGCTCAAATAATGCAAATAATAATACTGCGATTGGTTGCTTTTCTCTTACAAATAATACATCAGGTCTATCAAATACGGCAGTTGGCTTTAATGCTCTTTTTTCTAATACACTCGGAGGTCAAAATGTTGCTGTTGGTAGCTTATCACTTGAAAATAACTTTGATGGGATATATAATACAGCAATTGGAACACAATCTTTACGATATAATACAAGTGGGGAAAAAAATACTGCTGTCGGTTTAAATTCTTTATATCATAACACAAATGGTGGTGAAAATACTGCTATCGGAGTAAGTGCTTTGAGTTGGAACACAACAGGGACATATAATACTGCTATTGGGGTAAATGCTTTATTTAATAATGATTCAGGTACGGGCAATGTCGCTATCGGTAACGGCTCATTAAATGCAAATAATGCAAATAATAATACTGCAATTGGTTATTTTTCTCTTACAAATAACGCAAATGGCGCATCAAATACAGCAGTTGGGAATTCAGCAGGGTTAAGCATTAATTATGGTTCTTACAATACATTTTTAGGGGTTAATGCAGACGCTACGGGTGATTATTCAAATTGTGCTTCTATTGGTTATAATGCTGCTGTTAAAGCGGATAATCAAATGCAATTAGGCAATAACTTGGTTACTGTTACAACAAACTCAATCGCAACTGCAATTGAAATAGCAACAGGTGCAGGGTATGTTTTCGATTATACTAAATCAGCAAATGACACCGTTTTATTAAATATAAACGAAACAGTTATATTACCAAACGAATCTTTAATACCCGATGGTCTTGAAATTAAAATTATAGGTGAAGGGGGTAATTTAGTTACAAGTCCTAATAATTATCTTATAGGTTCATATAGTACTTATACTACTTCTTATACAACAACGTCAAGTGCTTTACATTATATTGCAGTTACTTTAAAGTGGAGTTTAGCAACTACGCAATGGTATGTAATTTCTTCAAACATAGGTTCTTAAACAAATAAAACAAAAAATAGTTATGACAAAAAAAACATGGGATGATTTCGTATCGTATTCAAACAAGTATTTATCGCAAACGGACACAAAAGTTTGTTATGCGGTAGAAAAAGTACTTCGCTTAAACAAAAACATTTCTTCTGATTTTCAAGAATCAGTAGCCGACATTCAAATTGAATTTTGCTCGGTTGATGATAAAGGAAACATCATATTTGATGAGCATGGTAGAAGGAAGTTTACGAGAGAGAACGAAAAGAATTTAAACAAAGCGGTTAGGGAACTATACAACGAAGAAATAAAGATTAAGCCTTTCTATTGCACAGATAAGCAATGGATTGATAGCTTGAACGAAGATGAAAAAGAAATTTTTAAAGGAATAATTTTAGAATAAAAAAACAAATAAATATGGGTCTTATAGATGGATTAATGGGTGGGTTTATTGACAAAAAACAGTTAACACACGACACTATTCAAGATATACTTTTAGGTATTGCAGAGAAAGAAAATTTTAGTTATACGGACTTTATGGTTATGATAAAGCCTAAAGATGAAGAATTTTCTATGCGTTTTCACATTTACAAAATTGAAAATGGCTCTCCTAAATTGTATAGAGAAATAACATTAGAAGAAATTGAAGAAATATTTAATAATAGTTAACAGGAAAAAAAATGAGAGAAGCGGAAATCCAATTAACAAGCAAAAAGATAAATTTAGGTCAAACAACACTTAATTTATTGTTGTCACTACTAACTGCGGTTTTAGTAGTTTATTCTTTTTACTTTAACACTACAAGTACAATATCGAAGCATACCGAAGAGATAAAAGAAGTTAAGACTGATGTATCAAGTATGAAAGAAGATTTGAAAAACGTAGCGGTATTTAAAGGGGTTTCCGAAACTGAAATAAACGAATTAAAAAGCAAGGTTGACAACATTGATGGCAAGATGGACAAGATGAACGATAAACTTGATAAAATATTAATCAGAACAAAATGATAGCCTTTCAAAGATTGCTAAACAAGTACGGGGCAGACCTTAAAACCGATGGTATAATTGGAAAGGAAACATTAAAGGCAACGAACTTGTTTGTTTTAGGGCAAATCAATAAAAGAGGTTGGGTAGCACCTAATACCGATTTAATTTACATTAGAACTGACCTTACCCTTACCAATACCTTTGATGACTATTGCGTAAGATTTGTTAACGGCATTGCTGATTCAATACATAAAGCAAGTACTACGGCAGGGAAATATTATATCTATAATCCTTTAACTTATGGGGGAATTACGGGTGTAGCAATAGCAAAAGAGCAACAAGTTATCAATAGTCACCAATTCAATACATCTGCTAATTGGAAATCTTTGTGGTTGGGTGCGCCTTACTTCCAACAAGTAAAGCCAATAGCAATCTACCGAGATACGAAGAAAGATGCTGTTTTAGACAAGATAAATTTACAAGTAGGTTTGTTTGGGATAAACTTCCATCGGGCAGGAATGAGTGGTTTAATTGACAATTGGAGTGCAGGTTGCCAAGTTATGCAAGACAACGATTGGTTTGAAACAATAAAACCATTTGAAAACAAAAAACTTTACACATTCACATTAATAGAATTAAATTATGAAATCTAAATTTGGAAAAATCAATTTAAAAGACTTAGGAAAAGGTTTGTTTGTAACCATTTCAGGCGGTATTTTGTCAGGTATGGAGCAATTAGCTTCAAGTGGCGGTCAGATAAACAAAATCTCTTTATTGCCAATTATTACAACATCTTTAATTAGCGGAGGCTCTTATTTAATCAAGCAACTATTTACCAATAGCGAAGGTGACTTGATGGCTAAAGAAAGTAATTAATTTCTATTTAGTGAAATGTTTTTAGAAAATCTAATTTCTAAATTACTCAACGTCCAAATTTCCCCATTAGCCATAGCGCAGGTAAATAAAAGGTTGTGTTCTTGGCTGTAATCAATTACCAAAAAAGCATAACCTTCCATATTATCTGATACTCTATATATAGGAATCATTGGGTTGAGTTGCGTTACCATTCCCGTGTTCTTACTTGTTTTCTGTTGATTCTATACCAATAAAAACGAGAATAGTTTCTATAAAATTCAATGCCACAAATTGTGTAAAGAAAAAATTCCATTAACCTAAATCTGCTTACGTTTAAAAATTCTATTAATCTCATTGTTTTATTTATTTAGAATATAGTTCCATATTTTAATAATTGCCCATTTACTTATCTCCCAAACAGTAATAATAATTGCAACTTGTATCATTGGTTACTTTTATAAGTTTCGTTGTAGTATTGTTCTCCATTTACATTTTTATGGTTGCCACCATTAATATAACCAATTTCGTGAGCATCTTCAATCTGCTCCTTCTCCATTTCTTTGGCTTGTTGCAAAATAGCATTAGGTTGAACTGTTGTGCTTCTACTTTCTATTTCTTCCATAAGGTTATAAAAGTATTTTGAACTTGATATTTGTTCAATTAACCATTTTACTGCTGTGACTTGTTTATTCATTTGAATTGTATGTTTATAATGTTATTACTTACTATACCTAAACCATCTTTATAAATAGTATTACCTTTAACACTATCTGCTTCCATAGTTGGATAGCCTTGATAACCATTTGTTTCCCAAAGACATTGAACTTCTATTGGATAGTGTTTAGTTGGTTTCTTTTTAGGATTACATATTGCAAAACCTATTACCATGCCAAATACTAACATAGTAAAAGGTACTGCGAGATATTTAATAACTGGTACTTGCCATTCATCTTTCATATTATTTCTTTTTAAATTGTTTAAAATTTTCAATAGCGTGGAGTTTATTCTCTGAGATTTGATTGAAGGGGACTTCCATGAGTTTACTAATATAATAATAAGTGTCAAAAGCAAAGTTAATCATATCTTCTTCGGTATACATTCTTTGTTGTGCTAATTTATACCCTGCAATAAACAATTCTCTTTCATATTCTTTTTGTTGTTCATTTACTAATCTTGAATGAGAAAGTTTAAAATATTCATCAGCAGCTTCTTCAAGTGTTTCTTGTTTCATCGTTTTGATATATTAAAATTTTGTTTAAGAATAGTCAAGACTTCATTATTAAGTCCGTATTGTTTTATTTTAGCAAATACATTGCCCCATAATTCATCTTCAAGTGTTTCTTGTTGTGGTTCTTCTTTTCTCATAGGACATTTTATAGAATGACAATCATCAAAATCTGTTGTTCTACATTTTGGACAAGTGTTTTTAGGTTCTTGTTTAAATTCTTCTTGTGGGATGATGATTTTGTAATTTTCATAAATTCCCTCAATAACTGAATTATCATCTAAATAATCAAAATATTGACCATCTTCTAATCTTTCAGTTTGAATAAACTCACAACTTGGATTGTTAACAAACCATTGCAAGAACTCATCATCAATAGCTTGTATGCCATCTGCAATAAGGTTTTGGTCTGTTGTTAGGATAATTTTTTTACACTCACACATTAGTGGTGTTATACCCTCACCAATTTTTCTATTGTGTTTTCCATTGTCAAAAAGCATTCTTTTATCTTCAGAATGTTTATATGCTTGACAAACAATATTTCCTCCTCCAAGATTGTTTAAATAAAAACACCAATCTGCTTCTTTAATTTCTTCTAAATTAGTGATGTAGATGTTTTTTCCTATTTGGTGTATGTTTTTCATAATTATTTATTTTTTACGATTTCAATAAGTTTAATTAAACAAGCATTCTCTACTTGTTCGTAAGTTTTATAATGCTCAATACAATTCCATGCTTCATGATTTTCTGTTATAGACCATTGGTAAGAATAATTATTCCAATCATGTTGCCAATACGTATCAATATGGTTTGGCAATCCATGCTTCTCTCTAAAGAATCTAAATGCTTGAGAGAAGGTTGGTGCATAAATTTCAAATTTATTTATATTTTCACACCATATATTGTTCCAATTAATATTTAATAACAATTTATCCGAATTGTATTTAGCAAAACAAGGTTCATCAAATCCTAATTCTTTAAGTTCTAATGCAATTTCATAATTTACAAATTCTTTATTCATATTATTTATTTTTATAGTTAACGTAACTGCTTCTCGCCTTTAAAAACTTGTAATAGTGGTCTTCATTGAAGTACCCTCTTGTCGAATTATTGTTTTTATTCCAAAATTCTTTGGCTAAAATAACAGGCATATTTGCCCATTGGTGTTGTTTTTTTTGCATACTAATTTAATGAAAAATTGTTTAATAATTGTATTTTATATTTAAGTAATTCAAGTCCGTTTTTAAACTCTAAAAGTGATTCAGCATTGGTTGTAACAAACTTTATTACAACATAATCATCAACAATAAATTCTTGTCTTTTTAGCATTTCTACTTCAAAATAACTATTGATAAAATCTTTGATGTATTTATCCGCAATGTTATTGGAATAAATAAAATTAACTCTTGATTTTTCTTCTAAAATTTCTACGATTACTTGAATATATGACTGCATAGTAATTTATTTAGCACCCGTAATGACCACGATGAACGATTTTATTGCCATCTCTATCTATGGTGTGTGAGATGTGCAAAGTAGGTTCTTTTTTGGGAAATTCCTCAACTTCCTTCCAAACCCTCCTACCTTGCTCACCTATAAACCAACACCATTTTCGCCCTTCTTTTGAAGGGGTTAAAGTTAAGTAATGAAATGTACCTACAAAACTATCTGCAATTTTTTTTAAGATTTGTTTCATTTTTAATCATTTACAAAGTTATACAATTTGTGTGCTTGGTCTTCTGCAATTTCTTCGGCAGTTGTTTTTTGCTTATGCGTTAATTCGGCATACTTCATAATCTTAATCGAAACACCTTCAAAAACAAACTCTACCCATTTTACCAATATATCATAGTGGTACGCCCATTCAGGCACAGGGTTATCTTCGTGTGCTACATTTTCTCGAAATTCAAGACAGTCAAACGATACAAGCATTTCTAAACTATTGTCATCTGTTTTTAACGAAGCTACTAATTTTTTTTTCATTTTTATTTTGGTTTAATCTATTGTGAATGTTTTAATTATTAAAGGTAACTCTAACAGGAGATTTCTTTTTGCAATCATTGACCTTGCCGATTCTTCGCATTTTTGAATTGCAATTTCTTCGTTTCCTGTTATCCAAAGTGTTTGCAATGTTCCTTCAATATATTTGCCATCTTGATAGGCGGTAATTACAGGGAATCCATTTAGTAATTCTTTTCTGATTTCAATTTTTGACATTTTTATTTGTTTTAGTTGTTATGATAAATTTATAATTGAAACTAATTTTTTGTTTGCAAATATCTTCTCTTCAAGTGCAACCGTATTAAGGTTGCTATAAAAAAGATTATTCTTTAGCCTTTCTATACATTGGTCTTCGGTTTCTTTGTACCTTAACATCTCAACTCCTATTAAATGTTCAGTATTAAAGTAAGCAAAGTAAAATGTACCACGTTCTTCTGTTTCTTTAAAAATTGTAAATTTAGCCATTGTATTAATTGTTTTTTATTGCGTTATTTA
>Ga0114978_10000197_pt1 | contig 50586 bp, 93 predicted proteins | sample S_140212_EF_Meta_FD_87027 | JGI IMG/M metagenome (GOLD analysis project Ga0114978, IMG submission 87027) | Freshwater microbial communities from Lake Simoncouche, Canada to study carbon cycling - S_140212_EF_MetaG | ecosystem: Environmental > Aquatic > Freshwater > Lake | place: Lake...
ATGCCGAAGGCACAGAAGGTATGTCTGCATCCAAGATGCGTGAACATGCTAAAAATAACAACCTAAAAGAATTTAAAAAAGGTATTCCACCCCATGTAAAGTCGGAACATGCTAAAGAATTGTACAATGATGTACGTAAGGGAATGAATGTCAAAGAAGATTTTGATTCTATTGTTTCCACTATTTTAAGCGAAGGTGTGCATGATAAAGGCATCTTTAAAGCAGTTTTCTTATCTGGTGGACCCGGTTCAGGTAAAGATTATATCCTCGACAACACATTAGCTGGTCATGGACTGGTAGAAATAAATTCAGACAAAGCACTAGAGTTCTTAATGGATAAGAATAATCTGGATAAAAAAATGCCAGAGTCTGAAAAAGAAGTTCGAACTATAATTCGCGGTAAAGCAAAAGATATGACTGAACTGAAACAACACTTAGCATTATTGGGTCGAAATGGCCTTATTATTAATGGTACTGGTGATGATCCAGCTAAGTATGCAAAAATTAAAAAGAATTTAGAATCTATTGGCTATGAAACTATGATGGTTTCGGTCAATACTAAAGATGAAGTTTCTTCACAAAGAAATATTGACCGTGGCAAACGTGGTGGTCGTACAGTACCTGAAAATATTCGCAAAGAAAAATGGGATGCTGTTAATAATGCTAGACCTGAAATGGCAAAGTTATTTGGTCATAATTTTTTTGAAATCGACAACTCTGAAGATTTACGTTCAGCGAAGCCAGAGGTTATCAAAGCTAAAAAAAATGAAATGTTGAACATTTTCAAGAAAGTTCAAGAATTTGTTAAAACAGCACCTAAGAACAATGAAGCTAAACAATGGGTTGCTGGCGAATTGAGTAAGAAAGATACATTACCAATCGATAAGAAAGGTGCAGAGTATTCTGGTCCTGCACCCGATGATGCTGCTCAAGCTGAAGCATCTAAACTTGGACTACAGTATTATGGTTTTGGTCGTTACGGTAAAAATGGTAAAGTTACTCATCATTCTGTACATGGTAAACTGGTACAAGACCCAACACATGCACAACAACAGAAAGTTGCCGCTAAAGCTGCCAAAGTTGAACCTAATTTGAGTAGTGGTTCACCAATGGCTAAGAAAGTTTCTGAGAGCATCGATGAAGACTTTGAAAAACTTATTAATGAGGTAACTGATAAGGCTATTCATAATGGAAATTATGATGGTCCAAAAACTGCAAAAGGTCCTGAAGGACATACATATACTGCAACGGCTGGAAAGCCAAGAGTTTATGTGATACGTAATTCGGCAGCAAAGGACGCACACCGTATGAATGGTGAAATTGTTAAGACCGAAAAAGGTTACATGGTTAAATTAAAGGAGAATGAACATGTTGAAATTTATAAAGAGCTTTCTGAACAAAAGACAATCAGTATCAGCACCAGTGGAGACACCGGAACCAATCAAAACACCGGAGCCAGTGTTGGTGGTGGCGCCACCAGTGGAGATACCTACACCTGCACCAGAGCCAGTGGTAGAAACACCATCAGTGAAGACACCGGATGCGAATGTGCCGCCTGTCAAGCAACCAGCAGCCGCTATGACACCAGCCCCAAAGAAAAAAAGAAACTCTACCTCTCGCAAGCCAAAGACAAGCTCGCCAAAAAAGTAAAAGAGTCTATCGACCAAGGTATTGAAACTGGAATGTCCATGGCAGCTGGAGGTGAATCTGGCAGTCGTGATATGGGCGAAAAAATAAATAAAAAAGGTAAAGCCACACCTCTTACTAAAGATTCATTGAAAGAAATGGGTGGAGATGAAACTACCGCATCTATTGGTGACCAAAAAGAAGATGAGTTGAAGAAACAAGGTATTAGTTTAATTTCATTTAAAAAGAGAAACTACACATGAAATCATTCATTTCTTTTATTACTGAAGGTTCTCCTGCTTGGCAACGCAAAGAAGGTAAAAATCCTGAAGGTGGATTAAACCGTAAAGGTATTGCTTCTTATCGTTCCGAACATCCAGGGTCTAAACTCTCAATGGCTGTTACAACTAAGCCCTCAGAATTAAAACCTGGTTCTAAAGCAGCCAATCGCCGTAAATCATTTTGTGCTAGAATGAGTGGTGTTGATGGACCAATGAAGAAACCAAACGGCGAACCAACTCGTAAAGCCTTAGCCCTTAAAAAATGGAATTGCTAATTTAAAACAACAACAAGGAAAAAAAATGTTTCAAGACAAGTCATTACTCGCAGTAACCGAAGCGGTTAAGAAAATTTGGGCAGAAGCCTTAACAGATAAGCAAAAAAAGATTGATAAAAACCACAATAATAAAATTGATGGTCAAGACTTGGCTATTTTGCGTAAAGAAGAAACTAAAAAACCAGTTAGTCCATTCGATTGGAAAAATACACCAAAACAAACTGGTGAAAAAGGTGAGTTATCTGGTCATACATCTAAAAAGATTTCTACAGGTACCGTATACACCAAAAAATATGTAAAAGAAGATGATACCGGATATCAAGACCGGTTTGCTGTTAAAGATGGCAAAGCAGTTAAAAATAATCCAGAAAGAGGTGAGAGAGATCAGGCGCATCATGTTTGGGCTGATAGTGAAGAACATGCGGTACGTAAACATGCTAAAATGAATAAAGTTAAGTTGAATGTTGAATCGAGTCCAGCAAAAGAAGGTCAAATCGCAGCCGGAGGTGGAACCCCAGCCGAACAAGGTGCAATGGCAGCCAAGTATGAAAAGAAAAAAGAAGTGAAAGAAGAAGCATCACAAGCTGAATTCACTGCTGAATTGAAAAAAGCTCAAGCTAAGTCTCAAGGCAAAGAAAAAGCTGATGTTGCTAAACCTGCTGTTCAAGCTGTGCAAAACGAACAGACACATACGCAAGTAGAAGTATTTGACTTGAATGACGCTAATGGTGTTAAGCGTTCAGTTATTGATTTGGAAGAAGCTAAATCTGGTTACGATTTGTATCACTCTATGTATTCTGGTGCAGTTCAACATGGATTAGCTCATCACGAAAAAAGTGGTTTGACAGTTGATCCTGATGACTATCATGATAAAGTAACGGTTGGTCCAAAAAAACCTTCAGAAGGTAAAACTGTTAGTCACAATATTAAAGCAACAAATGCTAAAGGTGAATCACATATGATTCATATGCAAGTCCACAATAAAGGTGGAAATAAACCTTACGAATTGAATACTTATTCTAGCAAAGTTCCAAAAAAACAAGTTAAAGAAGAATTTGAACAAATTGATGAAAACCACATGACTGAGCCAGAAATGGAAAAACGTGAAAAAATTGTTAAATCTATGAAAAAAGGTTTAGCTGGTTTCAAAGAGCGTTATGGTAAAGATGCTAAGTCTGTGATGTACGCTACTGCAACAAAACAGGCGATGAAAGATTGAAATGAAAAGGTTTTCTGATTTTTTAGAGGGGAGATGTTGGCCTGGTTACAAACCAAAACCAGGTAAAACTCCTTATTCTCCTGGTTCTTGTGAAAAGAAAAATGAAGATGTAAATGAATCTTCTGCGGCCGCAATTGCGGCTGCCACTGCAATCGCAAAAAAGAAATCTGGGAATTATGACAAAGAAGGATTTAGAAAAACACCTTATAAGAATCCGGATAGTCCAAATAGAAAATCTAATGATGAAAGAAGAGCTGAACTCAAAGAAGATTTGCGTAAATGGTTCAGTAAAACTGATCCAACGGGTGATTGGAAAAGAATTAACAGTAAAGGTGAAGCAATTGGTCCTTGTGCAAGAGAACCTGGTGAACCTAAACCTAAATGTATGTCAAAATCACAAAGAGCATCTTTAAGTAAAAAAGAAAAAGCATCTGCTGTAAGAAGAAAAAGACAACAAGATCCAAATGCCGAAAGACAAGGTGCACCAATAAATGTCAAAAATAAGGTAAATGAAAATATGGAACAAATAAACGAAAAAAATAAACCTACTAATCCAGAATTGTGGTCGAGAGCTATTGCTCAAGCAAAATCTAAGTTTGATGTTTATCCTTCTGCCTATGCAAATGGTTGGGCATCAAAGTGGTATAAATCAAAAGGTGGTGGTTGGGAAAGTGTTTCGGAGTCCGCTGAAGTAAATAAAACCGGTATAAAAAAATTCAAAGAACTAGCTGCCCTTTTCCGAGAAGATATTTCTCTTGATGAAGTAATGTTCAAAAAAAGTCCTTATGGTAAAACTGCAGCAAGTCAACAACGTGCTAAAGATTTGTTAAATCCACCAAAAGAATCTTCTGAAACTAAAGCTGATGAAAAGAAAGAAGTCAAAGAAGATTTTGAGCAACTTGACGAAATGCCAGGTGCTAACATGGATACACGGGCTGTACATTCTCACCTAAAGAAAAAAGGTTGGTCTTTAAGTCGTACTTCTGGTGGGCATGATGTATTCACACATCCTAATGCAGTTCATCATATTCCAGTTCCTCGTCATCGTCAGTTAAAAGCACCTTTGATTAAAGGTATTTTAAAATCCTCTCAGATTAGTGAAGAAACTAAAGATGTTGGTGAATATGACTATGAAGGTCAAATGGCTCGCACACAATTACAAACAACCTTGCGTAATTGTGAAGATTTAATTGGAATGATTAATGATAATGATAATATGCCGGAGTGGGTACAATCTAAGATAACCTTAGCCCAAGACTATATTACAACTGTTAGAGATTATCTACAATCAAAAGAGGAACTCGGTGAAGAAGTTGAGCAGTTGGAAGAAGAGAAGCAAAAACATACTCATGTTACAATACAAGATATGGAGTTTTCTGGACATAATATTGTTAAAAAAGGTTCACACATGAGATATGTGGAAGGATCAAAACAAATGTATGTTCATTTAAAAAATGGTAAACCTGTCGAAAAAACATATCCAATTTTAAGCATACCTCATCATCTAGTTAAAAGTATAAATGAAGAAGTTGAGCAGATTGATGAGTTGTCTAAGAAAACTCTTGGCTCATATGTCAATAAAGCAATGGACAGCGCAAGAGAATTGCCTGGTTCTGGCACGAATGCTGAAGCCAGCAAAAAGTCAAAACGTTTCGCTTCTGTTTCTGCGGCTGCATATCGCACACAAGGTCTTGCGCCAAGAAAAGGCACTGATATGTTTAAAAAGTACAAAGCTGAAAGTGTTGTGACAGAAGCTGTGACATATGAGCCTAGTCCGGGTGCTCGTCCAAATAACGCTGGACATACGCTTGTTGGTTTCTCATTTCATTCAGATAATACTAAACATGCTAACATTATGAAGCATGGTGAGACTGGTAAGTATTATGCTGCAGGCGGCAGTTCTTCACATCCCGTTAAAAGTACCACATTTCACGATACACCCGAAGATGCTGTTAAAAGCAAAAAGTCTTATGTCAAAGAATCATTTAGACCTATGGATGAACCAAACTACAATAATTCTATTCAAGCTCGTCAAAAGAAAGCTGATGATGCCAACAAGCCACCATTTGATGGTCCTTACAAGAAGGTTAAAGGTGATGTAAAAGATAAATCTGGTGCTGTACACACAGCACAATCAATGGCAAAAGATGCAGCTTATAGAGGTATGCAAATGGCCGTGAAGAAAAAAGGTATCAAAGAATCGAAACAAGATTCTATTGTTCGTGATGCAGTTAAAACTGACCACACCACTGCTATGAAAATTGCTAAGTCAGCCGCACGTAGACAGGCAGGAATCAAAGAAGACATGGAAGCAGACAACTCGCTTGGTAAGAATGATACTCTTGCTAAACAAAGCCTTAGCAGAACTGCTGGCATTACAAAAGACCTTGCGCTTACTGGCAAGAACAAGGAAAATGTGAAGAATAAGGAAAAGTTCGAACCGGAACCAGAATTATCCTCACAAATCGTTAAATCTTAATTTCATAAATAGAATAATAACAAAAAGGAGACACTAAATGTCACTATGGTCCGTTTCAGATTCAAGCAATGCTGCACCTAAATTTGCAGGTGTTGATGTAAGTATTGGTGCCAGTGCAACTGGTGCATCACTGTTTGGTAACACACAAATTGCCGCATTCCAGACTAATAAAAATACCACAGTTGGTGTTTTTGGTGTAGGTACAACTGAACAAGGTGTATCCGCTTCATCAAATATACATCCACAACATGCTGGTTGGGTTCTGGTTAAAAGTGGCACGGGCCCAGTTGTTAGCATTACAGCTAACGCTTCGGCAGTTGCAACTAATACTTACTTGACTTTCACAGGCACAACAGGTTCTACTACTGCCAACGCAACTGTGACAGTTAATACTGCTGGTTATATCCAATCAGTTACTGTTAACTCTGGTGGTAACTACTTGAGAGCACCTGCTATTACTCAAGTTGGTAACGCTAACTTCACAATCACCATGGGTGGTCGTGCTGGTCGTGTACAAACAGAAACTCTTGTTGCTATGTCGTCCATTGGCACACAAGGTGTTGCTGATGCAAGCGATAATGCTACTTTCCCAAATAGCTAATGATTGATTTTAAATTATTCTTGAGTGAAGAATTGGAAGACTCTGAAGTTAATTTGGTGTCTTCCTACAACAGTCAAGAACTAAATGATAGTTTGTTCAGAGATTTGAGTAGTCCTTTTCTTTCTGTACAAGCTGGATTTTCTTACTTAAGAAAAACTTTATTTTCTTATGGTATAGATATTCCACCTGTGTTTGATTTGGATCCAGAAGGTGACGAAATGTTGTTGGATGTTTCCGGGTATGGTGCAGAGCAGTCATCAATATTGTATGTTTTATATTCTCTAACCGATGATGGTTATTATGATTTCTATGCTGAACTCACTGATGAGTCTGGTGCGGATGAATTGCTGAAATCTGGTACAGAGGAGCAAGAAGAAGAAGTTTAATGTCCTTTGATGATTTGACCAGTGAAAATATTTTAATTTATGCAATGAAGGCTTATGATAGACCAGATTGCATAATGAGTGAATTTAAAGAGGACATGAAACGGTTTAATTACTTAAAAAGATTATTCCGTAAATATCGTAAGTTGGGTGAGATTAAAGATCGGTTGGTCATAAATCACTTAGTTGTTCTGTATAATGTTTTTGGTGTTGAAGTTGCAACTCGTTTGCTTTTTTATAAAGTATCAGAAGAAGATCATATCACATTAAAAACTTACCTTATATTCTTGAATTATATGCCAAGTGTTATACCAAAAATTAATGGAAAAGATATATTATCTTCCGATATTGCTGTCGATATGAATATAGCTGAAGTATTAAGGCAAATTAAATGAACGAAAATATCATCAAAACTGGTGCTGGTTATAAACTAGTATCTAAAAAAACAGGCAAGAATCTTGGTACTGCTACATCATTGACCGGTATTAAGAAGCGAGAAGCACAAGTTCAATACTTCAAGCATATGCATGAAGACGGTGAAGCTCCAATGAATTCTGTTGGTTCTGGTAACGTAGCTGGTATTGGTATTAATAATCCAAAACTTCCAGACCAAGCGCAGCCTGGTGTTAAACGTAAAAAGTTTGCAGGCTCAACGGTATTTAAAGTACCAACTAAATCTTTCGTTATGGCTAAAATGCTCAAACGCAAATACGCACGATTTGAATCTTACCTTGGTGATCCAGTTGTTTCTAAAGAAATTTCTGAATTTGCTAATTCTAATTGGAAAGAAGGTATTGTTTTAGAAGATGAACAAACTGGTGCAATGATGTATGTTCGTTATGGCAAAGGAAAATAATGTGGATATTAAAATTTCTTCCTGACTGGATTTTCCACGCAGTGTTTTTTTTGGGGTTAATTGGGCTTGTAGCAACATATTTGCTCAAACTAATTCCAATTCCATTTCTCTACGTCTACAAAACTCCCATACAATTAATCTCTATTGCATGTATCGTTATTGGCGTATACATGGCTGGCGCTATTGCTAATGAAGATGCATGGAATGCTAGAGTTGCTGAGTTACAAATAAAGGTAGCGGAAGCAGAAGCCAAATCTACACAGGTTAACACAGAGGTTGTTGAGAAAGTTGTTAATCGCACTCAAGTGGTTAAAGAAAAAGGTGATGAAGTCATCAAGTATGTAGAAACAGAAGTTGTCAAATATGACACTAAATTTTTACCGGGTGGTCAATGTGAAATACCTAAAGAATTTATTATAGCATTGAATAAAGCGGCTTTACCATGAGATATATAATTTTAACTCTATTATTGACAGGTTGTGCAAGCACTACAGTTCCAGTAACTGTTCCTTTTCCACAAGCACCACAAGTATTGATGCAGAGATGCCCACCTTTAAAACTGATGCCCGAGGATGCTAAATTGAGTGATATTGCTCGAATTATTACTGAAAATTACATCTTATATTATAATTGTGCTATCAAAAATGATGCGTGGATTGAGTGGTTTGATAAACAAAAACAAATTCATGGGGATTTTTAATGGAATTATCAAAAGAACAATTAAAGCAACTGCTACCTAAGAATCCATATCTTGACCATTGGTATGATGCTTTGTCAAAATTACTACCTGATTACGAAATCAATACACGCCAGCGTATAGCTGCATTTGTTGCACAATGTTCGCATGAATCTGGTGGTTTTACCGCACTAAAAGAAAATTTAAATTACAAAGCACAAACACTTCGTAAGATTTTTCCAAAGTATTTTCCTACGGATGCTCTTGCTAATGAATATGTAAACAAGCCTAATAAACAGGAAGCTATTGCTAACAAAGTTTATGCTAATCGCATGGGTAATGGCAATGAAGCCTCAGGTGATGGATACAAATATTGTGGTCGCGGGTTAATTCAATTAACCGGCAAAGAAAACTATTCATGGTTTGCAGCATCATTGCAAATTTCAGTTGAAGACGCTGCGGAATATTTACAAACATTTGAAGGTGCTGCACAATCTGCATGTTGGTTTTGGGAAACAAATAACCTGAATCAGTGGGCAGACAAAGGTGATATTGTCACTCTAACTAAACGTATTAATGGCGGTACCATTGGTATTGAGGACCGTATTAAACACTATGAACATGCGCTACATGTACTAGGAGCATAATATGTACGATGATAAAAAATTATTTAAACTGTTGGCTTTTTTGATTATTTTACCTCTAACTTTGGCCATATTTGGTGGAGATAAATTTCGTTATCCATGTCAAGACCCAGAAAATTGGGATAAAAAATTCTGTCAGAAACCAGCATGTGATGTGACCAGAAGTTGTCCGGAACATATTTTTAAAGGACAACACGACCCTAGATTAGGAATTCAAGATGATAAAACGATTAATAATAATTCTACAACGCCATTTTCCGTTTCTAAGCCAGATGCATGTAATGGACAAGGAGCAACCTGTGCAAAATAATAATATTTTTATATATTCAGATGAACAATTAATGTCTCGTCTAAAATTCTTCATTGGTGTATGTCTAGCAACTACACTAACTGGTATCGTATTTGTTGTTCTATATTCAATTATTTTTGTTACACAACCATTGAATGCCATCAGTCCGATTGACCAAAAATTCTTTGAATTAATCATTCCTATTGCTACATTCTTAACAGGTACTTTATCTGGTATTATGTTGTCTGGTGGTACAAAGGAAGAAAATGAAGCTAAGTTGACGGCAATGAAAATGGCTGGTGAAAATCAGGCGCAGGCTGCCAAAACCGTACAGTTTACACCACCTCCAGCACCTGTGCCTGCAGCAGTTTTTGTACCTCAAGCAACTACTGATTTTGGTTCATTTAATGCCGCACCTATCACAGGTTTTGGTGGTAAATTAGCACCACCTCCAGCACCACAGCCTGAAAAATGATGAACGGATTGTTGCAAGACGGTCATAATGGTTCTCTTAGTAGTAAGAGAGTCATTACTTTTCTTGCATTCATACTATGTGGCATATCTTTTATTGCTAATTTATTTTGGAACTTTAAAATAGAAGCTCACATGTATGATGGTATGATATACTTGACCATGGCAGGTCTTGGATTTACTGTAACAGAAAAATTTGCAACTATAAATAAAACAAACTCATCGGAGAAATAATATGCCTACACTATTGCAAAAATACTCATATGTTGCTATGCACCTATTGGTTGTATTGTCTTTAGGTATTGCTACTTTTGCTATTGCAGAAGCAGAAACTCAAAAGTCTTGCGTGACTCAAAAAGATGCCAAAACAGGTAAAGAAAAAGAAGTATGCAAGACAATCAAGACTCACAAGAAACTGGAAGGAACAAAAGTTCCAGACAAAAAATAATGGCTGATACAAACGATTGTATTGAGATGAAGGTAGATGTAGGCATCTTGAAAGCTCAGGTTGCCTCGATTACTAATTTGTGTGACAAAATGGATAAGGTTATTGAAAAGTTAATAGATAACCATGACCGTATGGTTGAACAAATTTATACCGATATGGAAAAAAGAAAATCTGATACAATCGTTGATATTAAAGAGATGCATTCTCGCATCACCACTATTGACAGAAGCCTATCTGATAAGATAGAATTGACGGAACGCCGTATTATGGAAGAAATTAAATCTCTCCGTGAAGATATTAGTGAACACAATAAAAGAGAAGATGGCGAATTGAAAAAACTTCTTGAATGGAAATGGATGGTAGCTGGAGTTATAGTTGCCTTTGGTTGGATAATATCTAATATAAAAATTGAGGCAATCAGTAAACTTTTTGGTTGACAATCCGTGAAAAAGGTATATAATGATTGAATATGTCACTTCCTACAGACCTCAAATTCACACTTCTAATCTCGCCTAGATTCGAAAAGTTTCAGCGCAAGTCTGATTACCTCTTCAATGTGAGATGCCCCATCTGCGGAGACTCGCAGAAAAATAAAAATAAGATGCGTGGTTACATTTACCGCAAAGGTAATGACCTATTTTATCGCTGTCACAATTGTGGCGCAGGAATGGGTATCGGTAATCTTCTCAAACACATGGATGGTTCTTTATACAGAGAATACATACTTGAGCGTTATAAAACTGGTGAAATCAACACCAGCAATACAAAAACCCAACTGTTTGACATACCATCCCCCCGTTTCGGCAAAGTTGATATACCAACCTATGATAATGCTGAACGATGTGATAAACTACCTGATGCACACTTCTGTAAAAAATACCTACGAAATCGCCAAATACCTGAGTGGGCATTTGAAAAACTATATTTCACGGCTAACTTCAAAAAGTTTTGTGATGAGGTCAATCCCACCCATGAAAAAGAAATCTCTCCTGATCCTAGGCTAATCATTCCATTCTATGATGAATACAATGCACTAATTGGTGTATCAGGTCGAGCATTGGTTGTAGCCGATTATAAGTTGCGTTATATCAAAATAAAAGCAAATGATAATGTGAAGAGGCTAATCTATGGAATGGATCGCATAGATAGTACTCAAGCTGTGAAAATCGTTGAAGGTGAGATTGATTCATTGTTTCTAAGCAACGCTATTGCATCAGGAGATTCTAGTCTTATACTAACTGCTAATGCTATCACAGCAAAAGAAAAAATATTAATTTTTGACAATGAACCTAGAAATAAAGAAATTGTCAAATTGATGAGTAATGCTATCCTAGATGGTCGTAACATTGTTATTTGGCCTAATACGGTAGAAGGTAAGGATATTAATGAGATGGTAATGAACGGCTTTTCATGTGACGAAATTGAAAGTATTATAAGTAATAACACATTCAAAGGTCTTGCGGCTCAGACGAACTTTATTTTTTGGAAAAAAGTATAAAATGAAAGTAAAATTGATTAGTTCTAGCAAATCTTCAAGAGAGATGCAGAGTGGGGGAATGTATGATGTTCAAGACCTTATTGCGTTTTGTGCAAGAGTTTCAAACCCAAGCAACCAATTCAACACAGAGACTGCTGAGAAGCTGATTCGCTATTTGATTAAGCACCAGCATTGGTCACCACTTGAAATGGTTTCAGCATGTTTGGAGATTGAAACCACCAGAGATATTGCAAGACAAATTCTCCGTCACCGTTCTTTTAGTTTCCAAGAGTTTAGCCAACGATATGCAGATCCAACTAAAGATTTGGATTTTGTTATTCGTGAGGCTAGGCTACAGGACACAAAGAACAGACAGAATAGTATTGTGACTGATGATGTAGAGTTGCAAGTATGGTGGAATGCCAAACAACAATTCATCATTAATTATGTGAAAGAAGCCTATGCTGAGGCAATTGCCAAAGGTATGGCTAAAGAACAAGCAAGAGCAATTTTACCAGAAGGTAATACTGTATCTCGCCTATACATGAATGGAACACTGCGTAGTTGGATCCATTTCATTGAGTTGCGTAGTGCTAATGAAACACAACAAGAACACAGAGAAGTTGCACGTGAGTGTGCAAGAGTCATTGCAGAGATTTTTCCAATGGCAGATGAATTCGTAAAAAAACAATAAACTGGAGTTAAAATGGAAAATATCGTACACGGTATTAAGGTAGACTATTCGCGTGATAATTTATTTGATGAACTAGGTAAAATGCGTTTAAAAGAAAGTTACATGAAAGATGACGAAGTATCACCGCAAGAAAGATTTGCTTTCGTTTCTAAAACCTTCGGGAGCAATCAAGAACATTCTCAACGTTTATATGAGTATTCTTCTAAGCATTGGCTCAGCTATTCTACTCCCATTCTTTCTTTTGGTCGTAGCAAGCGGGGCTTACCTATTTCTTGCTTTCTACCATATCTCCACGATAGTGCAGAAGGTTTGGTCAATTGCCTTTCAGAGGTAAATTGGCTAAGTATGTTAGGAGGAGGAATTGGAATTGGACTTGGTATTCGATCTGCTGACGATAAGTCTACTGGTATTATGCCTCATCTTCGGACATATGATGCATCAAGCCTCGCATACCGTCAAGGTCGTACTCGCCGTGGTTCTTATGCCGCTTATCTTGATATTAGTCATCCAGACATACCTATCTTTTTGGAGATGAGAAAGCCAACTGGTGATCCAAACATGAGGGCGATGAATTTACATCATGGAATTAATATTACTGATGATTTCATGCAATTGATTGAAAAGTCTATGATAGACCCGATGGCTGATGATACGTGGCAATTCAAAGACCCGCATGATGGTGAAGTTCGTGATACATGTTCAGCACGTGATCTATGGCAACAGATACTTGAAATGCGAATGCATACAGGTGAACCGTACATCCACTTTATTGATACTAGCAATCGAATGATGCCACAGTATCAAAAAGATTTGGGTCTAAAAATTAATCAATCTAATTTGTGCAGTGAAATTATTCTACCTACTAACAAAGACCGTACTGCAGTGTGTTGTTTATCCTCGGTTAATTTAGAATACTATGATGAATGGAAAAATGACCCGTTGTTTCTACGTGACATTGCAGAAATGTTGGACAATGTATTGCAATATTTTATTGACCATGCAGAAGATAATATTTCTAGAGCAAAATTCAGCGCAACACAAGAACGTAGTATCGGCATTGGTGCATTAGGTTTTCATGCTGCATTACAAAAAAGAGGTATTGCATTTGAAGGTGTTATGGCTAAAGTCACTAACAATCAAATGTTCAAACATATTAGAGCTAAACTAAATGAAGCTAATTTAGAGTTGGGGGCTGAAAGAGGTTCTCCAGCAGATTGCATAGGCACAGGATTACGTTTTGCTCATGTTATGGCTATTGCTCCCAATGCATCGTCCTCAATCATTATGGGCAATACCAGTCCATCCATTGAACCTTATCGTGCCAATGCTTATCGTCAAGATACTCTTTCGGGTGCTCACTTAAACAAGAACAAGTGGTTTGATAAGGTTATCATTAAATACTTACAACAAGGCAATCCAGAGCAGGCTTGTGATCAAGCAGAAGTGGATAAAATTTGGTCTTCCATTATTGCCAATGATGGTAGTGTTCAGCACCTGGATTGGGTGGATGATTGGACAAAGGATGTATTTAAAACGGCAATGGAAATTGACCAGCGTTGGATAATTGAACATGCGGCAGATCGTCAACAATATGTTGACCAAGCACAGTCATTGAATGTATTTTTCCGTCCTGATGCTAACATTAAATATCTACATGCAGTTCATTTTCTTGCATGGAAAAAAGGTTTAAAAACATTATACTATTGCCGCTCTGAAAAGTTAGCTAAGGCTGACAAGGTATCTAAACGGATTGAGCGTGAAGTTATAAGAGAACTAGATATGTCATTGATTGTTCAGGGTAACGAATGTTTGGCTTGCGAAGGTTAATGGAAAAAAATATCAAAGCAAGAATCTCATAAACCATATGTTTGGTGGATTATGCGTATAATTGAAATGATAACGTGTTTACATATCATAGCAGGTGTTTGGAGACATTGGTAAAAAATTTAAGAAATAAAATGAAAACTATAGCACTATTCCAAGACGATAGAAATAAAGAATCAATATCTTGTGGGGATGGTGTGATTGAAGCACTATCTTCACATTATAATATCAAAATATTTAAAAAAGAAGAATGTACATTGGAAACATTTGAGAATGTTGATATGCTGGTATTTCCAGGAGGTGTTGGTGATGCTGATGATTATTTTCATATGTTTCCCAGAAAAAGAGCAAATGCAATAGTTGAATTTATTGAAAAAGGTGGTGCATATCTTGGCATATGCGTGGGTGCTTATTGGGCTGGTCCAGATTATTTTGATATACTAAAAGGTGCTGAACCTGTACAATATATAAAAAGACCAACCGCAGACATTACGAGAAGTTTTAATATTGCGGCTCATTGTATATGGGAAGGAGAAGAAGAACAAATATTCTTTCGTGATGGTTGTACATTTGTAGGAGACCTTAGTCATTCAGAAATAGTAAGCACATATTTTAATAGAGAACCAATGTGTATTGTTCAAGGTAAGATTGGTGTGATGGGTGCATGTTTAGATTCGTTAGAGTGGTGGTATGATAACAAAAAATTAAAACAATACTGGCATGAAGGTAGGCACCACAAATTGCTTTTAGATTTTGTAGACAAATTAATTAATTATAAAGAAAGTAGATAAAGAAATGGAAAAAATAATAACAACAATCCTATTGGCACTGTGTATCGCACCAGTATTTGCCCAAAAAGAAAAAAGTGGTGTAACTTATGATGTGGTATTGACAAGGGTTATAGATGGTGATACCGTAGCGTTTCAAGCCAGCTGGTTACCTGATCCATTGAAGAAGGAACTAAGCCTTCGTGTCTTTGGTGTTGACACTCCAGAAAAAGGATTCCGTGCAAAATGTCCAAGTGAAGATGCCCGCGGTCAAGCTGCATCCACTTTCACTAAAGCACAAATTAATGCATCACAGAAAAAACAGATTATCTTAATGGATTGGGACAAGTATGGTGGACGAGTATTGGGTGACTTGATACTTGATGGTAAGAGTTTAAGACAAATGTTAATAGCAAATGGTTTTGCCCGTGAATATTACGGTGAAGCCAAAACTTCATGGTGCGAATAAAATGATTAAAAAAATAGCTTCTAAATTAACCGATGATAGAGATGCATTTAAGCCTTTCAATTATCCATGGGCATATGATGCATGGTTAAAACATGAACAAAGTCATTGGTTACACACTGAAGTGCCGATGCTTGAAGACGTTAAAGATTGGAAGAAACGCCTAACCGTTGAAGAGAAACAATTCTTAACTCATATCTTCCGCTTCTTTACTCAAGGTGATATTGATGTGGCTGGTGGTTATGTTAACAACTATCTGCCATACTTTCCACAACCTGAAGTTAGAATGATGTTGTTAGGTTTTGCCGCTAGAGAAGCCTTGCATGTAGCCGCATATTCTCACTTGATTGAAACTCTTGGCTTGCCTGAGACCATGTACAATGAGTTCTTAGCCTATCAAGAAATGAAAGACAAACATGACTATGTAATGGACCTATCAAATAAGAATAGCACCAAAGAGAATACAGCACGACATATTGCTGTGTTTAGTGCATTCACTGAAGGTATGCAGTTGTTTTCATCATTCATTATGTTGTTAAACTTCCCACGCCATGGCAAGATGAAAGGTATGGGTCAGATTGTTACATGGTCTATCGTTGATGAAACGATGCACGCCGAGAATATGATGAAGTTGTTTAAAACTTACATCAATGAAAATCAGGAAATATGGACTGATGATTTGAAGAGTTCAATTTACACTATTGCTGAGAAAATGGTAGCACTTGAAGATAAATTTATTGATCTAGCATTTGGTATCAATGAAGGTGAAAACCTAACAAAAGAGGACGTGAAAAAATATATTCGGTATATTGCAGATCGTAGGCTGATTGGTTTGGGCATGAAGGGCATTTTTAAAGTCAAACGTAATCCATTGCCATGGGTTGAAGAAATGATTAATGCACCGACACACACAAACTTTTTTGAGAACCGAGCTACAGATTATGCAAAAGGTGCATTGTCTGGCACATGGGGTGATGTTTGGGGTAAAGCTGCATAACGGCAAACATCCAATATTCTATTGACATTTGACAGAAAGAGAGCTATAATAAGTTCTCTTTCTTATTGGAACATACCATGATTAAAATTACATTTATTTTCTTATTGATTCTTTTTGCCGTAGTATTCAGCCCACTCATATCAATTTGGTCATTGAATACAATATTCACAACAAATATTGCATATACCTTTGAAACTTGGGCAGCTACAGTTTGGTTGACTATATTAATTTTTGGTCGAATTAGCATGAAAACCAATGAAAAGTAAAAAACTAACAGAATTAGCCAAACAAGCAGGCTTTGTTTTCTGGGAAGAAGATGAAGGTGCACCTTGGCATGACGAGACTGATATCGATTGGTCTAGCGACTATACCAAAGAGTTTGAACGATTATATGGTATCATCTTGCTTGAAATATTAAAAACAATCGATGAGACAAATGTAAATTCCGTAGCATTTACATCATATGATGTTGACGTATGCAAGTATGTCAAGAATTTGATACGTAAGAACGTTGCTCAAAAATTTGGAGAATAACAATGAGAATAATTGATTTAATCCATTCATTTAACACAAAGGAAAATTAAAATGGCAGACGAAAAAGAAAAAACATCTAAAGCAAAAGCTGTGCAAATTGCAACAGCAACCACCAATACAGGTCAAGTTGTATTGTTCGCATTGCTTGATGATGGAACAATTCAGTCAATTCGACCAATGGCAGATGAATCGGATTGGGTTGTAGTTAAAAAAGTAAAATGAACAAGACTCTAGTTGCATTTGGTGTTTTGTTGTATAATCTTGCCATTGTAGCCGGCACCGCATACCTGTGTGCAGAATATGATTGGTCGCCTTGGACTTTTTTAGCTACATGGGTTTTTCTTATTACTTTTAAAGAGAATACGGATGATAAACATTGATACTGATAGAATAGATTTTTTGACCAAAGATTATGCTATTGGTGGTAAAATGATAATTGGTAAATATGAGTTAGTTTCAAACGAATTTGCAAACTTTAAAGTTGAACCAAAATTAGTTGATTACATTAAAGAAAGACTATCATACGAGTTGGCTAAAAAAATGATTGAAGATAGACTGATCGAATTCACCGAGTATAAAAATATAAGTACAGATTCATCGACAATAACCTTTCGTTGCTACTTAGCCCCCGATGAACAAATCAAAATATTAAGGGCATATAATGTTTAGTAAAGCAGACAATGCTGAAATTTTATCGGTCAAAGCATTGATAAAAATTAAACTGAATACTGCATTAAAATCTTTGCCACCAGAATTGAGTAAATTTATAAGTGATTTTGGTATCGTTTCAGGTGGTATTTCAGCATCAATTATTCATAACGAAAAAGTCAATGATATTGATATATACCTCAAAACTGAAAAAGCTATCGAGACCTTTAATCAAGCGATTTTACACGATTCGGTTAAGGATCATATTTCTGATGTAGATGAAAATTATAGTAATGTCTTGGTAAAAGGTAAAATGGTTACATCAAATGCAGTTACTTTTGGCTGTAATATACAAGTTATTACCATGTATGCATCAATTGCAAGAACAACTTTTGATTTTATTCATACGATGCCATACTATGATATTTCAATGGATACATATTTTATCTCGCGGGCTGAATATGATTCTATTATTAGTAAAAAACTAATTGCAAATCCAAATGGGACGAGCACAACAAAAAGAATAAAGAAATTCATAGACAGAGGATGGTCATATGATGAAAACCAGTGAATAAAAATAGAGCCGGCATTCTAGTAAATACTAGTGTTTATACTTAGTTTTTATTGCATTGCAGCATATATAATGTTATACTGATGCTCACTAAAGAGGCCACTATAATTTTATGTTAAAAAAACTAATCGAACTATTCAAACCAAAATCTTTCCACTGCCAAATGGAAGAGTATATCAATTCAAAAAATCCAACGTGTGAAGCTGATGTTGAACGACTGATGCGCCAATACATATTAAGAAGAGGTTCTCTATGATTGAAATACTCCGTGAAATTTTAGAACTAATGAAAAACCAACCAATCGCTTACCAATAAGGATAAACAATGACAAATTTTACCGATACAACCAAAATCTCCGACCTTGCACTAGCTATGATTACAGCTAATGACTCTGCTACAAAATCATATATTTCTGCACTGAACCAATTTGTAGGTTCCGATTATGCTACATATACGTATGGACTAACCTACATAGCGTCAGAAATTACAAAGAATGCAAGAAAAATCGTTGAAGAATTCGCTACTCTTGCGCCAGCAGGAATTAAAGGCTAATACAAAATATCATAGACCTGTTGTAAGAAACGGGTGGATCATACAATTCTCAGTGTATAAAGACTCTGAGATTCTATTGTTTATGACTTCTCGGTACACAGGTCAAACAATAGTTAGATTTTTCAGTGATGAAGATCCTGCTGTGAAGTTTATCAATATGGTAATGCACCTAGACCCAACAACAATCCAACGAATTTAACCCACCTACTGGTGGGTTTTTTCATTATTGCCTGACATAAATCTATTTTTGGTGTATAATACATTAAGGAGCAAACTATGAGCATAATCCTATCATGTGGGCATGAAGTTAAAAACACATATGATGAGTACACAATCATTACTAAAGATTATAACGGTAAAGGTAAGAGAGCTATTGCATACAGAAGTGTATGCATCAAGTGTAAGCTAGGATATATTGCTGATGATACTATTTTTGCCAATGAAGATGAAGCTATTAACTGGATGTTTGAGGAGTAATATTATGAAAGTATTTGAATTGATTGAACGATTGAAAGAACTTGACCAAGAAGCTATGGTCGTAGTAAATGGCTACGAAGGTGGCGTAAACGAGGTCGGATATGCTACTGAATCAGAATTAGCATTGGATGTTAACACCGCTTGGTACTATGGCAAACACGAACTGATGAGCCACAGTTACAAAGATATGAGTGAGTATAAAAAAATAAATGCAGTGCATCTTGGTGGATTAAGTGACTAATTATGGATCATAAACAATATACCAATTTTGAAGACTGGTTTGATGAACTTGAAAGTTATAGCATGAGGTCAGAAAGATTCTTTGAAAGCCTTGGTCAATTTAAAGAAGGCCAATTATACCAAAGAAACTTAATCTTGTGGTTAGAATCAGCATTCCAAGCTGGAAGAGAAAGCAAATAATGTTCGTATTTGATGTTGAGACCTTAGGTAAAAGGTCAAGTTCCGTGATATTATCCATGGCCGCTGTATATTTTAATCCAGATGAGAAGCCGGATCACATCCAGCTAAGACAAAACTCCTTCTTTACCAAGTTTGATGTACAAGACCAAATTAAGAGATTAAACCGTGAAGCAGGTAAATCCACCATAGACTGGTGGGCTAAACAATGCGAGAATGTCAAAAACAAATCATTTAAACCATCAACCAATGATGTACCGTTCGAAACTGGGTATGAATTAATGCGTGAATGGGCTAAGTCAAAGAATGATACCAAATGTTGGGTATGGGCTAGAGGTAACCTAGACCAATTAGTACTTGATGATATAGAAGAACAGATAGGCTTAGATCCAATCTGGCCATTCGCTAGGTGGAGAGATGTAAGAACAGCAGTAGATTTCCTGTATGGAACAACAACAGGATACACCGAAATCCACCATCCAGTATTTGATTCTAAGCTACATATAACAAAGCACAATCCAGTAGATGATTGTATTTTTGATGCTATGATGTTAATGTATGGGAACAAAAATGAATGAACAAACCAAAGCCAAACTGTATGAGTTAGTGAATTACTATATCAATGGAAAAGTCCAAGAATTCCATAGTACCTCATATTCCAGTATAACATTTAAGAACAATAGATTCCAAGAGCTACAAAAAGAACATAGTGACCTGATAGAGATGATAGATTCTATCGAGTAAATGGGTATAATAAGCTAAAATAGTGTGGATAAGCTGTGGATAAGTAAGTACTCACTAACTTGTGAACGCACTACTGAGGATTTTGCACTATGAAACAATGCCCACGATGCGGTGTTGAACACCAAAAAAGAGGTCCGTTTTGTAGCCAATCTTGCGGTAATGTCCGAGAACAACCAGCGGAGCTACGACAAGCAAAAAGCGAAAAGCTGAGAGCCTATCATGCATCACCAGAAGGTGCAGCTACACGGTCGATAGCCAGCGATTTTGCATCACGCCTTAATAAGAACAGAGCATTAGAACGGTCTGGCGAATACGTTTTGACTGATCCAGACTGGATGCTAGACGTTCCACTATCGGTTGACCAGATGCATACATATGACGATGATGATAATTCATGGTTATAAGGATATGCATGAGAACACTAAAGAACCATTGCGAGAACTGCGAAAGCACCTATAAAATCGTATATGATGAAGAATTAATGGCTGATTCCCCGAAATTCTGTCCAGTGTGTAGTGAATACATATTGGAAGACTCGGAGAATGCAGATGATGTGGATTTATAAAGACAGTGAGGTAACGCCAGAGGTCATTGGCGATTCATACGGTTTTGTTTATATCATAACGAATAAATTGACCAGCCGCCGATACATTGGTCGGAAGTACTTCACCAAAGCTGGATACAAGACTACAAACGGTAAGAAGAAAAAGATCCGAGTCTCTAGTGGTTGGGAGAATTACTGGGGTTCGAATAAAGTTTTGCTGGATGATGTTGCTAAACACGGTCCAGAGAATTTCACAAGGCATATTGTCAAGCTATGCTGTAACCGGTCAGAGTGTTCCTACTGGGAAACGCATTACATCTTCCAGTATGAAGCCTTACTAAGTGACCAATTCTACAATGAGTGGGTGTCTTGCAAGATAAGCAAGAGAAACGTCATAGACAAAAAAACTTAAAACAGCACCTCTGGACGGTGCATGGATACTAGCTTCCAGAGGTGCTAAACCACCAGGATCACTCCAGTGATGCTTTTTGGCGATACTAGTACACCGACCACTCTCCACGTCCACCCCTCTCCAGATTCGAACCAGATTCTATTATACCCGAAGTTTTGGTATTTGTCAAACGGCAATTTGTCGAATTGTTGCAAAAAAACAACTTGACATGTCTGGAAGAATCACATATAATCGTGGTGTTAGGAATGATATAAATCTTAATCCATTACTCCGGTCAAGTATTGGTTGACGAATACCTGGAAGCTGTTATAATAGAGCCATGATGAAACGAATTACTGAACTTTTCCAAGCCGCTGTAGTTGCGGTGGTGATGTTTTCACCTCTTTTTTACTACATTCTTTTTCAGATGGAACCTTAATTATGCGAACTAAAAGACTCTTTGTTGGTCTTAGGAACTCCCAGCGGATCCGAGTGATTATGGATGGTATAGGTTTTTATACCACCGTAGCCGGTACTAATGAACTTCCGTTTGTGAACCAACGGTTAGCTATCCAAATGAGCCTTATTCAGATTGGTAAAGAAAATATAAGTGGAGTTGGAAACACTTATACTTACTATGATGAAAAAATGGTATATAAAAGTATTCAAGTACAGGTGGATTTAGTATGAAAAATAACGATTTAGCCAAACGGATTGGTCTTGCGGAAGACATTTTAAATGAAGTTTGCTTGGAGATTGATGACCAAGCTACTGAGGAGCAATCCCGACTGATTGAGGAAGCTAAAGAAGCACTGGAAAATCTCTATTTTTCTCTCCGAGACTTAAAAATAGTCTAAAAACACTTGACAATTACCCGGAATCATGTATAATAGAGCCATAGAGTAAAGAAAAGGTTAAAAATGTCAGAACTTACAGAATACACACTGGAAATTTACAAAACAGACAAACGTACCAAAGAAGGTAAACGTTTGGTTGCAAAACAAGACTTTGCTCCTAGTACTAAAGCGTATATTTCTTGTGTAGCCGATGGTAAACGTAAATTAGGTCTAATTGTTGAAGTGTTTGAGACCTTTGTTACTCGTAAAAATATTATGTCTGGTAAAGAGTTTCAGGAACGCTATGATACTCCGTATTACTGCTCTCCGTCCAGTGAATCTTTTTGGTCAATGTAAAGTTTTACAAATGAAATCAAAAATCTTCATTGTTCAACGTGACAACGACAAGTATTTTAAGCAGAAACTGCCTACTTGGCGCAATGGTTTTTGTGAAATAGTCCGTAATGTCACGATTGAAAAGGACCCGCACGACATTTACCTAGACGGTGAATGGGGTTACATCACGGTTTATGGCCGTAAGATTTATGTCACTAGGTCCGGCACTGAATTTGCATTTGAAATTCGTGGCTAAAAACACTTGACAATTACCCGGAATCATGTATAATAGAGCCATAGAGAGAAAAAAATGAACGATTTAAATTCTATTTCAGTTGCTGATATGATGGCTGCCTTGGCTCGTTTGCCTGCGGATGCACGTTTGGTGGTTACTCATTCCGGTTATTACTGCTATGATGACTTTGCAGATATTTACGCACCTACTCCAGTGGATGCTAACGGTGACCGTGTTATGGATCCAGCGGATGCAGTTGCTTGGTCTATCGGTCATTCTCATCAGTCTTATTAATACCTGACTAAACCGGTCAGGTATTTCTTGCCATGGGTACGGAATCGTGTATAATAGAGCCATAGATTAGAGAAAAGGTTAAAAATGTCATTCGAGAAACGTGTCCTGGAAGTTGTAGGTAATACTGTCGGTATCGAAGTTTTTGCTAAATTTGAGTATGGTACTTTGTTCGTTGAGTGTACGCCTCGTGAGGCTACCAAGATTGAAACTGCCTTGCTCAAAGTGGTTAATTGTGGTGTTATCGTTTCACCTGTTGCTGGTGAATTTGCTTTTGATTTTACCTAAGGAATAAAATGTCCGTTATGTCTGACCTCTACATCCAGATTCAGGAAATGCTTGAATCCGATGAAAGTTTTTATTACATCTCCAAAAAACTTGACATTCCGGTGTCATGGGTCCTGCAAGTAAACCAAGATATGCAGGAAGATTATGTCCAAGATTAAAGCTGAATTTGTGACTTCCGATGGTGTTAAAATCACCATTTGTAAGCCTTCCGGACCTAGAGCTGGAGAAAAGACTTGGCGTAACAATAAGTACTCAGTTTACAACCTAGGTGCTCAAGCATGTAAGACTGGGCGGCGTAGCGTTTTTGCAACACCCGGTTAAATAATTGTTGCCTATTTCCCCGGAACGTGTATAATAGGTCCTGTTGAGTTGATAAATTGTTTGGAGTTTTTATGTTGACCTTTGTTTTGTGTGTTTTTACTGTTTGTGTCTTGGCTGGCGCTTTTGTTGGTGGTTCAGTTGAGACTTTGGGTTAATCTGGTGGTTATAGGAGAATAAAATGTCCTACGATTTTGCTATGTTTACGGATGCTGGTAATGCGGCTGTTTTGGATGTGTGCGTTTATGCTAAGACCAATGGTCTAAGTTGGAATAATGTCTGTGACCAATTAGAGGATTTGTCGAGACTTGAAGGTTTTAGTGAAGCTACGGATACAGAAGTCCGTGAATGTGTTTGGTCATATCTTGGCTACTAAGATAAGAGGACTCAAAAATGACTACAGAATTGAAATCTTGGGATAAGTTGACAGTGTTGGAACAGGCTCATTACACCTATTGGGAAATGCACAAGGATGCATACGGTTTCCGTCCCCGTGGTATTGATACTTCAACTTGGACCTTGGCCGAGTTTGAGGCTGAGTTCGTAGTCCTTGGCCAAGCTATTGAAGCTGGAGAAAAGGCTCGTCAAGAAGAAGAATCTCGTGCTATTGTGGAGTTTGAAAACCGTGTTACAAATTTAATGCACCCCGGTACTAACCGTGAGAGTGTTATTGCATGGTTGATGGATGCTGAAAGTGCTAACGGAGATTTTGAGTACTTTTGTTTCACACAGGGTTTACCCTATCAATACTTTCATAAGGTAGCATAACTTGCCAATAAATGGGTATTGTGCTATAATAGAATCATAGATTAGAGAAAAAGGAATTAAGATGCTTACAGATACAGACTTTCCTGCGGTACATGCTACTGCATCCATGGCCGCTAGAAAAACAACCGAAGACTTTTTAGCAAAAAATGGTGACCGTGATTGTTGCGGTTTTGCTTGGGTTAACGTGTACAAAGTGCGATCCAATAGCAAATTGGGTAAGGCTCTGGTAAAAGTTGGATTTTCAAAATCCTATGAAGGCGGTTTACAATTGTGGAATCCAAGCGGTTCATTTACACAATGCATCACTGCTAAAGAGGAAGGTGCTCAAGCCTATGCTTCCGAGTTGCGGAAATATGGTATTGAAGCCTATGCTGGTTCAAGAATGGATTAAATTATGCAGTATGTTTAACCTGTTATAAGAATAAATCTATGATGTTTTATAAATTTGGTGATAAGTCACCGGAGCCAGAAAAAGTTATTGATTCCAGAAAGGATCCGGAAACTGCTTATAGTATCGGTGCAACCGTTGAAGGTACGCATATGACTTTGAAGCTAGGTTATTCTACCCTTACTATGACAAGAGCTGGTGCTCAAAATTTGATTGACCAGCTAGAGGTATTTAAAAGTCAATTGTATGATGGTGATAGTGGGTACCGTGAAAGTACCAAAGAAAAGTATGATGAATTTGTAAAAGGTCGGAATCAGTCCGGTAAGATGTTACTCCGTGAGTTTTCGAAACAAAGTGGTCTGGAGTTACACGGACTTGGTAAAGACCGTTTGAAGTGGGAATCAACTATAGAAAAGTTCTCCGAGTTGATTGTCCGAGAATGTATTGATGTTGTTCGTAAAGCAACTACTAGTCCAAATGGATATCAAGCATTAATGAAACATTTCGGAGTTGAAGAATGAACGAACGAATAAAACAACTTGCTGAACAAGTGGATAAAGAGTTCAATAGTCCTTATGACAGGCATAAAGCGATTGAAAGATTCGCCCAGTTGATTGTTAAGGAATGTGCTAATCATTGTGATTTACTATTAGATCATAAGATTAGTTCAGAATGGTCAAGAGGAACACACGATTGTTCTAGAGCGATTAAGAAACATTTCGGAGTTGAAGAATGACCTTACGTGAATTGATTATAGACCGTATTTTATTTTCAGTTACTGAAAAAGAACTGAATCATTATTTCCAAACTACATCCAAAGAATTGCTTGAAATGAGTGATTTGGATCTTTTTGAAATATATGAGATGCAAGATTTTGAGCAAACAATATAAGGTAATTAGCCATGAAAGTATTTGTAATTTTAAGAGATGATGACATTTGTGGTATTTTTCTGAACCAAGAGGATGCACAGTCACGGATGTATGAGTTTATCCGTGATGAGTTTTCTATTGGGGAAGATATTAAAGATTCCGACTTAGTGAATGAAATTCGTTACAGTGGTATAAATTACTGTATTGAGGGTCATTTGGTGCAGGAATGAATAATTTAATTCAAAAACTTGCTGAACAGGCTGGAATTTATAAATTAAATTTGTCTGATGAAACAGAATACTGGATTATGGAAAATTTCGCCGAGTTGATTGTTAAGGAATGTGCCCTTACTGCTGGACTAATGGAGCAGGAAGGTAGAAAAAATATTGGCGCACAAATATTAGATAATTTTGGAGTTAAAGAATGATTGAATTAGATGATGAAATTGCTGATGGTATCACTAAGGCTTCCTTGAAGTGGCACCGAGACAATACAAAAGATATGGTGGAAAAACATCAAAAAGGTGAGTATGTCCATCCTGATGATGTTGTTTATAATATTGAGTTGCTAGGAGCATTGAATGTGGTTTTAGCGTATTTTGGAGAAAAATGATGCGTAAAATGGCTACTCTACGGAAGATTGATAATATTCTTCCTATCGAAGGTGCTGATGCTATTGAGGCTGCTGTTGTTGGTGGCTGGAAAGTTGTAGTTAAAAAAGGTGAGTTTACAGTCGGTGATTTGGCTGTGTACTGTGAAATTGATTCTTGGATTCCTACTGAATTGGCTCCATTCCTCTCTAAAGGTAAAGAACCACGAGAGTATGAGGGTATTAAAGGCGAAAGACTCAAAACGGTTAAACTCCGTGGTCAATTGTCACAAGGTCTATTGCTGAATCTTGATAATGTTTTACAGGATACTAATTCGTTCCAAGAAGGTGATGATGTTTCGGAGGTTCTTAATATTGTGAAGTGGGACCGCCCTATGTCAGTACAATTGGCTGGCATAGCTAAAGGTAACTTTCCCTCATTGATTCCTAAGACGGATCAGGAACGTGTTCAAAACTTGACTAAGGAAATTGAAGCGGCTAAATCATTGCAGTTTGAGGTGACTGAAAAGCTGGAAGGCTCTTCTATGACCGTGTACATGATTGATGGTGAATTTGGTGTTTGCTCACGTAATATGGACTTGAAGCGGGATGAAAATAACTCATTCTGGAAAGTTGCTATTCGTGATAACATTGAATTGAAGATTCGTTCTATGGACATGGATAACGTTGCTATACAAGGCGAATTGATTGGACCTGGTGTTCAAGGCAATATCTATAAACTAGACTCACTGGAATTCTATGTTTTTGATATGTACAGCATTAAAGCTGGTCAGTACATTTCTCCAAAGATGCGGGATTATTATGCGAATCAACTTGGGTTGAAACATGTTCCAGTGTTGCTGGTGGACAAAGACCTTGGTACTGGTTCTATTGATGAACTTCTACAGTGGGCGGAAGACAAATCTAAGTTGAACCCTAAACAGGAACGTGAAGGTATCGTTTTTAAACAGGTTGATGGTGGAATGACTTTTAAAGCTATTTCAAACAAGTACCTTCTTGGAGAAAAGTGATAATACTTGACCGGAGATTGTGAGTACTTTTTGCTGACTTGACAACTGGCGTGGTTGTGTTAAACTGTACCTATGTTGAAAGTTATTGAGTTTGTTGGTGTTTTTTGTGGTATTCTTGGGTCATTCTTGGTGGCTCGAGGAGTACTTTCCATTGGGTTCTGTCTTTTCTTGGTCTCTTCTGTAGCATTATGTTACTCAGCTATTAAGCAAAAGAATTGGAATTTAACATTGTTGCAAAGTGCATTCTTATTTTCGAATGTACTTGGTGTTTCTAATTATGTTTTTGGAATCTAATCATGTTTAAAATTGAAACTCTGAAGGTAAAAGGTAGTGTTGCTAATTTTATTACTGAAATTCAAGATATTATGGGTATGAAATATCTTGGTTCTGGTATTAATGGTCGTGCATTTGCAGTTGATAATACAGAAATTATCAAAGTTTTTTATAAAGATGATGCATATCGATATTTCATTAAGAAATTATCAAAATTAAAACAAGAAAATAGTTTTGCACCACGTATCAACTATGTCTTGAAATTAAAAGGTAATTTTGAAACCTGCTACATGGTTTCTATGGAACGTTTATTAGGTGTTAATGAATTGAAGAAACCAGAACGTGAGAAATTTTATGAATTTCAACGTTTTATTGAGAACTATATTAGTGATGATTTGCCTTTTCCTAAAAAAGTTGTTGATCCAATCTTTCCAAAAGAATTGATTGATATTCTTAAGATTATCGAGACTGGTACAAAAAAACTTCGTTTTGCTTGTGATTTACATGCGGGTAATGTAATGGTCCGTGCAAATGGTGATTATGTTATTACCGATCCTATGGTTGGTGATTACGATTGATGTTGTATTTGTGCAACAATCCAAAAAAGTTGTTGACATGTTGCCTGGAACGTGTATAATAGGTCCTGTTGAGTTGATAAGTTGATAAGGAATTGATATGACTGTTTATTGCCTCTGGTCTTCTGGTTACAGTGTTTCCGCTTCTCTGGCGGTTTCTATTGTTAAAGAATCTGATAAAGCTATTCAGTTCCAGGTTCTGGACAATGAAAAATGTCTTTTCTGGTTGCCTAAAAAAGCGGTGAAGTTTGATACGAAAACCGAAGGTGTTATAAATTTGGCTTCTTGGTTTGCAAAAGATTCGTTTTTAGCTTCTATGTTCAATCGGTACGGCAATCACTACAAAAGGTAATATGATTCGCAAAAAAAACATTCATAGAGGTCCATTGATTATTGATTTGACTGGACCTGAAGGTAATGCATATTGTCTTATGGGTTATGCAACAAAATTTTCTAGGCAACTAGGGCTTGATTCTGAGGCTATCATTGATGAAATGAAGTCTGGCGACTATGAAAACTTAATTAAGGTTTTTGATAGTTATTTTGGTAATTATGTTATTTTGGAGAAGTAAAAATGGGTACTCGTTCTTTGACTTTTGTGTATGATGATTTGTCTCCTGTTATGTGTATGTACCGTCAATTTGATGGTTATCCTTCAGGTCATGGTCGTGAGTTGGCTGAATTTTTAGGTGGCTTTGATGCTATCGTAAATGGTATTCCTGTTGGTGATAAACGTAAACTCGCCAATGGTATGGGTTGTCTTGCGGCTCAATTGGTTAGTAATTTTAAAGTGGAAGTTGGTGGTTTTTATTTGTATCCTACCGATACCACTGATGCTGGTCAAGCATATGAATATCACTTGTACTCCGATAAAATTGTCGTGAAAGATGGTGATGGTGCAAAACTGTTCACAGGTACTTGGTCCGAGTTTTCTAAATACTGCCAAGAATAATATATGTGGCTAAAACTTAAAATTTTATGTTGGAAAATGTCAATACAATCCGTTCTCATAGAGTGGATTGTGCTTGTGGCATTAGGAATATTGTTGCTAACTGCAATTGTAATTTGATTGGAAAAACTAAATGGCATATATTGAAGTTGACGTTGATTTATCTGAATTCAGTGATGAAGAATTGATGGAAGAATTAGAAGACCGGGGTTTATATGAATCTAAAGGCATAAACGTGCCAGAATTGGTTGATAAAATTTATCAACTACGTAGATTAGGAAAAAACTTCGATAAAGAATTGGACCTATTGCTTTATGATATGACGGGTCACACTCTATAAGGATTAAAAATGTTTAAGCCGAGGAATTTCATAGCAAAAGATTTACGCACACCAAAATATCGTATGCGGGTAGTTCCTCTGGCGAAAATGTATGACCGTAAAAAAGAAGTTGCTAAATTCATTCGAGAATTAAAAAATGGAAAATGAAATGCAAGATTATGATGGCATGATGTTTTTGCCTATGGATACTGATAATGAAGATGAAGATGGGCTGGAGTTTAAGTTCATTACATTCAATGAAGATTTTGGTAAAAAGATAGAGGGTAATACTCTCGGTGAAAAATATCACGTGGCATTTTTTAAATGTGATGATGAAGGTGAATATACCTTCGATGAAACGTTTGAGGCTATCTTTATGGATCCTGTAGAGTATGCTAAAACATTTGTTGGTATGAATCTAGCCGGTACATTTATCAAAAAACGCGAAAAAACAACAGAATGGTTTAAAAATTACTTGCAAGGTATCTTAGATACGTGTAAAATACAGAATGTTTAATGAAAGGTTTATTATGAATGTTTTTTCTGATGGTGTAAATGATGTTGCTGGTCGTGAATGGTTGACCGATGCACTGAAGATTGGTATATTGATTGTTGAATTTGTGAAAAAAGATGGTACAGTTCGTAGCATGACTTGTACTTTGGATCCTGCTTTGCTTCCTAAGTTTACTGATTCTGATAAACCTAAAGTTGAACGAAAATTATCACCCGAAGTTCTAGCTGTTTATGATACCGAAGCTAAAGGTTGGCGTTCATTCCGTTGGGACTCAATTAAGTCTGCAAGTTTTGATTGATAATAACTAAATTTTAAAGGATAAAAAATGAAATATATTGTGGAAACTTTGAGTACGTTTAAACTGTATCATGTGGTAGAAGCTGAAAATGAGGCTGATGCTATGTTGATTGCTGAAAATGCTGATGACAATGACCAAGAATTTCTTGGCCTTATGAAATATAACATTGAAGAAGCTACGGATACTAGGCTTGAAAAATTAAAAGACAAAAACTATTTTTGGAAAGGTACCTCTTTTATCAATGAAGAAGGTTACATTGCATACAAAGATGTGGATGGAAATATTCATTCGGCGGGTGAAGTAAAGGTAAAATAAAAAAATATTTTTTGAAAAGCTATTGCCAAAAGAAAAGAAAGCCTATATAATATTACTATGATGAATAAACATTCCTTTAAACAACCGACACGAATTAATTCGTGGCTGGCCAGCTATTGCCTTGAGGATTCAAGAGTATTAGGTGGAAGTGGAAAAGGGGTTAGTGAAGGTCGAGACAACTAAAAGAAGTCTAAACTAATTTGCAAACCCCTAGAATCCAAAGTTCTAGGGGTTTTTTCTTATGTGTTGTTTTTTTACAGCATATTGGAAAAAGAGTTGACAGTTGCATCGCCATCTGTTACAATGAGGTAGTTCTTTAAAAATTTGTAGAGTAATATTTACCCGGTTAGCCAAGCGGAAAGGCAATGGACTTTGACTCCATGATGCGTAGGTTCGATCCCTCCACCGGGTGCCATATTAAAATTCATTTAATGAGTGAGTTTCAGTATGTCTGGAAAGTAATGCAGGTGGGTTGGTCCGCCGACCAGCCTTGAAAACTGGGTTCTCAGAAATGGGATGGGGTTCGACTCCTCTGCTTTCCGCCAGTTATATAAAGGAAATTATATGTACGTAAATTTTGAATCCCTATTAGGGAAAGTTTTAAAAGAAGTTGATGTTGATAATGATAACATCAAATTTGTTACTGTTGATGGTGAAGTGTATAACATGTACCATGACCAAGATTGTTGCGAGTCTGTTTCAGTTGAGTCCGTTGTTGGTGATGTTCAAGACCTGATCGGTGTTCCATTGCTTGTTGCTGAAGAGTCATCGAGCAATGAAAATCCAGAAGGTGCTGAAGTGCCAAATTACCAAGATTCGTTCACATGGACATTCTACAAGCTAGCCACTATCAAAGGTTATGTTGACATTCGTTGGTATGGTGAGTCTAATGGCTACTATTCCGAAAGCGTTTCATTGCATAAAGTGGTAAAAGGAGTTTGATATGCCATCAGTATTTCTCGTAAGTGACACACACTTTGGTCATGCCGGTGTATGTCGTTTCACAGATTCTAAAACAAATGAAAAGATTAGACCATGGACGGATCCAAATGAAATGGATGAAGAAATGGTCAAACGTTGGAATGAAACCGTTGGTCCAAAAGATAAAGTGTATCATCTGGGTGACGTTGTTATTAACCGTAAATCACTAAGCATTATGCATAGACTGAATGGTGACAAAGTTCTCATCCGAGGTAACCATGATATTTTTCGTGATGATGAATATCGAGTACACTTTCGGGAACTCCGTGCATATCACGTAATGAACGGAATGATTCTTTCTCATATTCCACTTCACCCTGAAAGTCTTGGTCGATTTGGAGTTAACATTCATGGACACCTTCATACAGGACGTGTTATGAAGGATGAAAAGATTGATACAAGGTACCATTGTGTATGTGTAGAACAAACTGATTTTACTCCTATTCTTTTTGAAAATGTTATCAAACGAATCAAAGAAGAAGGTGGTGAAGTAGGATTTAGGAACGGTAACGGACCTATAATGTAATTTGGAGAGTGGGCAGGACGGTAATGCAGTAGATTGCTAATCTATAGACTATAGTAATATGGTCACAGGGTTCGACTCCCTGACTCTCCACCAAAAAATGTAGGTGTGACCCGAAAGGCTAGGGAACAGATTGCAAATCTGTTTTATGCAGGTTCGATTCCTGTCACCTACTCCAGTTGTTAAAAAAACAACAACATGCAAATAGATGTTGACAAAACCTCTGGTTGTGTTATACTCTATACATGAGTTGAGAAATCAACATGTTCTTTAAAAATTTGTAGAGTTTAATTTACTCCGTTCGTCTATCGGTTAGGACACCGGGTTTTCAACCCGATAAGACCAGTTCGATTCTGGTACGGAGTACCATATTAAAACATATTACAGGTTGGGATAGATTCGCGGTCTAACTATTTGGGTATTATAGACTAGATAATTACTAGCACTGATACTAAGATACGTAGTATGTTTTAATATGGTAGAAATGCCTTGGTAGCTTAATGGTAAAGCAGGCGACTCATAATCGCTTGAGTGGGAGTTCAATTCTCTCTCAAGGCACCAAGATTCGGGGGTATAACTTAACGGCTAAAGTATCTGGCTTTTAACCAGGTAATCCGAGTTCGATTCTCGGTACCCCTACCAAAAAAATTCGGAGTAATTGATGCTATGGCGTGTGCATCGGCGGACTGTAAATCCGTCCCCTTGTGGTAAACATTCTTGGTTCGACTCCAAGTTACTCCACCAAATTTGGTCTCAAAGTGTTCATGGACGCACATCAGCCTGTCACGCTGAAAGAAGGGGATCGTTACCCCTTGGGACCGCCAAGTTTATTCCCTAGTAGCACAGCGGTAGTTGCACTTGACTGTTAATCAAGGTGTCCGTGGTTCGATCCCACGCTGGGGAGCCAATATCGCGATGTATGGAAGTGGTCATCCGCCCAGTCTCATAAGCTGTGGAATCGCTGGTTCGAATCCAGCCATCGCAACCAAACGTGCCAAGTGTCTTTGGCTAATGTGATCCGCATGACGAGAAACAGTGTGACAACTGTAGGATGGTTCTTCTTCTGTAATGGAAGTCATGGGTAACCATGGGTCGACCTAACCAGCGTTAGCAACACGAAAGTCTTGTGCATGACGAGTGGGTGGAAGGTATGTGTGATGCATAGAATCCCCAACCTTAGTTGAGTTGGAATCAGGATTAATCTATGTTGATGTACTATAATTACCACGATGTGCAGGAAGCATTGCCCTATTAGTATAATGGTATTACACCTGTTTTGTAATCAGGTTACGGCAGTTCGATTCTGTCATGGGGCACCAAGTTTTGTAAGTGTGACTTAAAAATTCAATATTGCCCTGGTGACGGAATGGTATACGTACTGGTCTTAGAAACCAGGTTCTGAGAGTTCGAGTCTCTCCTAGGGCACCAAATCTCGCCTTGACTTATGGCGTACAATGAGATAAGTAATAAGTCATTTGGGCTGTTAGTGATAATGGTAGCACATGTGCTTTGCAAGCATGAAGTGGGAGTTCGATTCTCCCACGGTCCACCAATAGTTTTCTCGGTGTAGTGAAATGGCATCACCCGTGGTTTGGGACCATGTAGCGCAAGTTCGATTCTTGCCACCGAGACCAATTTTTATTGCGGGTATTCAGGGTATCGGTAAGTCTCATAAGCTCTATCTAGTGGGTTCGAATCCCACACCCGCAACCAGTTTTGGTGATATAGTTCAATGGTAGAACACCACCTTCATACGGTGATTGTTGGGAGTTCAAGTCTCTCTATCACCACCAAATATGCGTCCTTAATTCAACTGGATAGAAAGCAGGTCTTCGAAACCTGAGGTTGGGAGTTCGAATCTCTCAGGACGCACCAATTAACCGATATAGCTCAGAGGAAGAGCAAACGCTTGATAAGCGTTAGGTCGACATTTCGAAATTGTCTATCGGTACCAAATATGTCTCGGTAGCTCAATTGGCAGAGCAGTGGTCTCCAAAACCAAAGGTTGAAGGTTCGATTCCTTCCCGGGATGCCAATTTTTTAAGGGGTACAATATGTACAATGATAAACTCGACTTGAATTTAGTTAAAACATATATCGAAAGTTGCGGTCCAGAAACTAAAATTTATCTTGGATGTGACTCCGAGAAGATTAAAATTAATGGCGATTGGTATGCTGATTACATTGTTGCTATCGTTGTTCATATTGACGGTAAGCACGGTTGTAAAATTTTTGGACAAGTTACCAGAGAACGTGACTATGAAGTCAAGCGAGACAAACCTAGAATGAGGTTAATGAATGAGGTATATAAAGTTGCTGAAATGTACATACAATTAGCGGAAATAATCCCTAATGATATTGAAGTTCATCTTGACATAAATCCAAATTTGATGTATAATTCAAGTATCGTAGTAAACGAAGCTATCGGTTACATTAAGGGTATGTGTAACGTTGTTCCTTTGGTCAAACCAAATGCATTTGCGGCTTCTTATGCGGCTGATAGATTGAAAAGTCTAGCGGCTTAGAACAGACTCCGATGCCCATATCGTTAAATGGGATTTTGCGGGATTAGTTTAGTGGTAAAACGTCATCCTTCCAAGTTGAAGTTGCGAGTTCGATTCTCGCATCCCGCTCCATATACAAACACATTTTGATGCCTATAAGATTGTAGATTTGATCACCTACGATACGGTGCGTGATGAGTGTGTTTCTATATGCGGGTATGATGTAAAGGTAGCCTGTGACCTTGCCAAGGTTAGTGTGAGAGTTCGATTCTCTCTACCCGCTCCAAATATGGAGTTGTTAGTTTAGTGGTAAAACCGCGGGTTGTGATTCCGCTATCACGGGTTCGATTCCCGTACTTCTCCCCAAGCGCCTTGTTAACTCAGCGGTAGAGTGTCTCCCTTACAAGGAGAAGGTCGGCGGTTCGATCCCGTCACAAGGTACCAATTTGCTCCCATAGTACAGTGATAGTACACGCCCTTGGTACGGGTGAGACCTGAGTTTGATTCTCGGTGAGAGCACCAATTTAGCAACTTTAGCTGATGTGGTCATAGCGGTGGTCTGAAGAACCATTGAAGTAGGTTCGATTCCTACAGGTTGCACCAAAATTCTGCGGATATAGCGCAAAGGTAGAGGCAAGGGACTTAAAATCCCTCAAGTCTGGGTTCGAATCCCAGTATCCGCACCATATGCCCTCGTAGCCCAATCGGTAGAGGCGATGGATTCAAAATCCATTCAGTGTCAGTTCGAATCTGACCTAGGGTACCACACAATGTCTCTATAGTTCAACGGACAGAATAGGGACCTCCTAAGTCCCGGATACAGGTTCGATTCCTGTTGGAGACACCAAATGGTAAACCTGTAAATAATATATTAACTCTACAAATTTTTTATCTGGCGTTCGTTCAATGGACAGGACAAGATTCTTCTAAAGTCTTTATAGAGGTTCGATTCCTCTACGCCGGACCATAACCTTTAGCATTTAAGTTTAATAAATATCCAGAACACCTCGTTCAAGCAATAAGGAAATAAAATGCTCAAAAAGATACCTCTGACGGTACTTTTTGTTATGCTTACATCATTGTCCTTCGCACAGACAACCTATGACTCGAAAACTTTAGTAGATACGACAAGATTCAAAAGGCTATTGACACTACACTCGCAAATAAGTGATGTATGATCGATCCTGTGAGCATTGGACTAGCTTTTGCTGCTGTACAACAAGTTGTTGGTGGGATTAAGTCTGCCATTGGCACAGGAAAAGATATCAACGGTATTATAACAGACATTGGCAAATTTCTAAATCTCAGTTCAGATATTTACAAAGCCAATGGACAGGTCAAGATGCAACTGTTGAGCAAGACCAACGCAGAACTTGAAAGTATGGCGTTTCAAACATCTATGATGGCAAATCAAGTTACTGAACATCGAAAAAAAATAAAAGAATTATTGATTTGGTCCGGTCATGGCGATATCTGGGAAAATATGGTTCGAGAGCACACACGACTGTTAAAAGAACGTAGAGAACTAGAAGAAAAACATCGAGCGGTACAACGCAAACGCAAACAAGATTTAGCCGAGGTACTGTTTGGAGGAATAATTGCAGTGCTATTATTAGCAATAACAGGTTTTATTGGTATAGCAGTGTTCTATGGATACACAAGATGAAAGCTATCAACGACCATTAGCTAACAAATGAGTAGCGTTTGACCACAGCATTAACTAAGCTATCAATGCTGTTGACTATGGGGATACCATCTTGATAGGCCGCTGTTACTGCCAGAGGTATCTCTGTACACCCTAATATCACTGCTGTTGCACCACGATCTATTAGACTTCCTACAACAGACATTAACATTGAATGAGCTTGGACAATATTTCCACCTTTAATTAAATCAATTGCAGGTTGGACTAATGTATCCATCTCTAGTGTGGAAGGTACAATACAATTCCATCCCAGTTTATTCAACCTGTATTGATACAAACCAAATTCAATCGTAGCTTGTGTGCCCATAATTCCTATGGTCGAATTGCTAACATCAACCTCACGTAATGCGTCTGCTATACTGTCAACGATGTGAATGATAGGAATATTTTGTTTAATTAGTTCGTGATGCCAAAAATGTGCTGTGTTACAGGGTATGACTATTAAATCACACCCGGTAAATTTTAATGCTTGTATGCCATCCAGCAAGTACGGCAAAGGATTATCATCACCATTACGCATACTGATGCTACGGTCCGGAATTTGTGGTTCATTCCAGAGAACAAATGGAATATGATCTTGGTCTTTAGTAGCAGGAGTTTTTTTAATTAATCTTGTCACAAACTCTGCACTGGCTGCTGGACCCATTCCACCCAAAACCCCCAACTTTTTCATAACAGTACAATCAGTAAAATAATTATTATGATGCCACAGAATATAACAGAAGGAAGTCTCATCATTTTTTAAATAATAAACTACTAGCAACATGCATCACAGCTTGCTCATTAGCAACCTCATCTGGGTCAGGTTTTGATTTCCATCCAACTGAAATTTGTCCAATAAATGTACCGGGTTCCGCAGGTACACTTATACGACACATATATTTTACGCCTCTTTCAACATAAACGAATCCCATAAAACTTTGAGGTGTTAGGTAATCTTGACATGGTACTTTTCCCGACATCATTGAAATCACATCATTATTATTGTCGTAATTTTTAGTCAGTAGACCAACATCTGTGCCATAGTAATCTTTTTCAATTCCACCGCTGCGAGTAGTAAAATAAACTAGCTTGCGCGTGTTCAATATTGTATTGACTTGAAATACTGCAATCAATTCTGCTTGACTATATTTCAATATAAAATTTGAGGCTTTTTCATATTCTCCGTTCATACGCGGTAATGCTTGTTCGGCACGATAACTTGCCATAAATGCATCTTTTTCAGAATATAAAAACCAACCACCAAATCCAAATACACATAAAATTATAACCGCAAATAGGCGAAATGGACTCTCGCCTATCCAAGTCAATAAACTAAGAAGTATTTCCTTAGCTTTGTCCATTGTCGGTTGCTTCTTTGTCACAGACAAATGAGGTTACTGCAATATTGCCATGTACATGACTTGCTGTACGAATCATATCCATTAATGGATCAACTGCAATTAGCAAAACTAATACAGCTTCACTTGGTAGTTTTAACAAGTCACAAACAACCGCCACGGTTGCAACAGTAAGGATACCTGTTGTACCTGCACTTGCCAAACCAGCCAAGATACTACCAAACAATACTACTAACAATCCCACAGCACCCAATGGTGAATCATAAATGTTAGCAATAAACACCGTGGCAATCGCATAATAAACAATACTACCAATTCTGTTGACAGTAAAACTTAGCGGAACAGTTAGTTCAACACCACCTTTGTCGAAATGCAATCTATGTAATGCTTCTTGTGCATATGGAATACAAGCTAATGAACTACGTGAACTAATAGCAACAATCAATGTTTCTTTAGTTTCTTTAATAACGGTCATCAAACTCAATCCACTACGCATCCATATTACTACAGTACCTGCAACAATAACAAGTACTCCACCAACAAACTGTTGAAATACAAAGTCAAACATGGTCATAAAGATGCCCACCCCAACTTTACCAACTTGACTGCTAATCATTGCTAACAATGCGAATGGTAAGAAGTAGTTTAGGAACTTAAAGATACTTATACTTGCCTGTTGAACACTCTTTAGTACTTCAACCAACATGCGTTGTCCTTCTGTTTTTAAATGTCCTAGTGCAACACCAAAGATCAAACAGAAGATAACAATCTTCAAACTCTCACCATTGTTAAGTGTGTTGAAAATGTTTTCTGGAATAAACTTCTCAGCCATCTTACCAGCACTGATTGGAGGTGCTGTTGGCATTGGCTCATGTAATGTTATATTTAAATCAGTTCCTGTGTCTTTGTTGTTGACTAATACACCAAACTCAGTCTTCTTTTGTGGAGTCATTTCTGTACCAGTGACTAACACAGTACCAACACCAATGACTGCGGCCAAAAACATACTTCCCACAAAACCAATGATAATTTTCCTTATAAGTGTTTCACTACCTTCTTTTTGTAATAGTCCTATGATACCAACTAGAATAGTTGCCAACAAGAATGGTAGCACAACTACTTTTAACAAACTGATATAGATACTACCAATGCTGTCAAGGTTCATGCTAAAGTCAGGGGTATAAACTCCACCAAGAATACCTAATACAATTGAACCAAGAATAGTCCATGGACTAGTTAAGAATGTTTTCAAGTGGGAGATCATTTTTTATCCTTTTTTTCTGCTTTATATCTGTCCATTAACTTTTTAGTGTCAATGTTGTTGTATTCATTTTTAATAACGTAATTAACCATACTTAGCAATTGAATTGCTTTTGGGTTAACTGCTACGGCAATATAATCCACACTGTCAGAAATTGTAATTGTCTTGGTGCTGATTGCAGCATCTGGCTTTTCAAAACTAATTTTCTTAATTTCAAACTCGTCACGGTAAGCAGCAGCAATATCTCCACGTGTAACTCTATCAATGATTACATCCCACTTTTCTTCAGGAAGAAAAGTTGCATTAGGAAAATTAATTCGTGCAAATGTATCATAGCTGGAGTTTTTGATGAAACTTATTTTTCCATTGAAATCGCGAATCACTTGATATGTTTCTTTACCTTGACTGTTTTGACTGAGCCATAAACGATTAATAATTAAACTTTGCTTTAGCTTGACATAGGGATCGCTAAATCTAACAACCTGTAATCGAGGACCTGTTACGGACAATTTACTAACCGCAATGTCTGCTCTACCGTCCCTAACCTGTTCAACAACCTCAGCAAAACTTTCTGCATCTCGTCTAAACTGTACAGGAACTCCAAGTAATACACCAATTCTTTGTGCAATTTCAACGTCAAGACCGTGAATGCTATCTCCTTCTCCCGAAAAGAAAGGAGGAACATCTTTTTTGGTCATTGCCACAATAAGAACATTGGCTTTCTTAATTGTGGCGATATCTGGTGGTAAAGGAATTGTTGATGTGGGTAACTGTGCATACGTAGCCGTAATGAACAACAAAGCCAACAAAGCAAATAATTTTTTCATTGTAAATTTCCATTAAATTTGATAAATTTGATAACATTATCATATTTTAGTATTTATATTCTAAATACTTGACTAAAAATGTTGAGAACTTTTTTCTTATATTGACATTCTTGCAAATTTCTGTATAATAGGTACTGTTGATTGATTGAAAAGGTGCTGATATGTCTTGGAATTTAGAAGGTAAAAAAGTTTCGGGTAAATATTTGGATGAATTTGTGTTCATCGGTACAGTAGTTGAAAGCCGTGTTAAGTATGGCGGAAAAGTATCTAACACAATAGTATTAGATATTCCTGTTACTGTGTTTGGTGAAGTTAGAACTAAATTTCTGATGGATTCCGACCAAATTAGTCAAGTATTCGCTTGACAATGTTGCCTGCCTATGATACAATAGGTCTTGTTGATTGATTGAAAAGGATTTAAAATGGCTTATATGAACCAAGAACGCAAAGCTAAAATTAAAGCGATGCTGGACAAAAACCTCAAAGGCACCGGCGTTAAATTTTCGTTGCGTTGCACCTCTCTTTCTATTACTTGTACAATTAAATCAGCACCAATTGATTTGATTGCTAATAGTAATGAAACTTGCTCCAAAGATTCCTATCAAGTAGCCCGTGGGTTTAAACCAAATACGACTGCATATGAACAAGTAAATCAGTATCATTATAAAGAACATTTTTCTGGTAAATCACTAGATATTATGGACCGAATTGTAAAATCAATGTATGCCGCTGATTATTATGATAATTCGGATGCAATGACTGATTATTTTGATACTGCATATTATATAAATATTCAAATTGGTCAATGGGATAAACCTTTTATTGTAAAATGAAAAGATTTATAGTTATTGCCGATAACCAAGTTGTCGGCATCTTTATCGTTTTTGCTTGTGCCGAAATTTATGCCAGAGGCTTAAAAAACACTTGCATTGAAATTGTAGATATGTTATAATGGACTTATGATGAAAAATATTGAAACACTCCAAGATTTGTATGAAGATTCGCCAGTCTCTCCAGAGTTGACTGATGCAGAACTATTGGCCATGGCCAAATATTATGGGTATGAGGATGAACCAGAATGTGAGTTTGGATAATGCGTGGAATTTATATACTAATGACCAGTGATGGTTTTCGTGTCGCTGGTATGGACAACTATGAAGATTTGTATGAAGGTTATGCATGTGATATGAAACGTTACATCAATACTGAGGTATTAACAAAAACTTTTAATGATTGTGTGCCTTTATTAGAACTTGATGCACGTGAAGTAGCAAACAATATGGCAAAAGCCTACCGCGAATTACCTGATGGCATTCGCACCGTAGTAACCTATCGGAATTATTCTTTTGAGGATTTAAAAAATGGCTCGGCTTCCAAAAATTGAAGAACCAAAATTTGTTGGTGAAATGTCCAATATTAATTTGATGAATGCATTAAATTGGTATCATCAAAATTTTGAGAACAAAGATGCCCAAAATTTTATTTTAGAATATGCCAAGAAAAATAAAATTCCTGGTCGTATTGATACTTCTGGCAGTTATCTAACCCTTGGTTGGATTTGCCGTCTTTTGACTAATGGAAATAACATTGGTGAAAAAGGCAATTTATTTATTACTAACCAATTAAAACAAGTATTGGTGGCTGAAGTACAGGCACCAACTGTTGTTACTGAAACAGTACCGACAATTTCAATCCAAGAACGTTTGCGTGAAAAGATTGGTGAAATTGCCGGAGAGTTAGAAGGCGCCATAGATGAGTATATTGAAAGTGATTTTAAGATTGAAAAATCGCCAATGGCTTTGATGCAAGAAAAAGCCAAAGGTATGCACGCCGCCAAATTAATTGAAATTTTCAGAAAACGCCGTATAGAATTTGATGAAGTCCTGAATACGGATGACAAACAAATAAAAGAAGGCTATAGTAATTTCACAAGACCTCAATTGAAAAAATTGATTGCGTATTGTGATAGTATTATTCTGGATGCAATGAAAATTGCAGGCGAAGCAAAGATTAACCGTAAGCCACGTAAAGTTAAGAAAAAAACACCTGAACAATTGGTGTCTAAAATGCTTTACTTGGATAAATTTGATGAGTTGAAATTGCAGTCGATTCCAGCTAAACAAATAATTGGTGCTACGCAACTTTGGGTGTACAATACCAAATACAAAAAACTTGGTGCTTATATTGCCGAGGATGCCGGTGGATTTACCGTAAAAGGTTCCTGTTTGCTTAATTACAGTGAATCAAAATCCGTACAAAAAGCAATACGTAAACCTGCAGAGGTTTTACCTGAAGCCATGAAAGCCGGCAAGATTGTTCTCCGTAATTTACTTGGCAAACTTACCACCAAAGAATCTTTGTTGGGTGGTCGTATCAATCGAGATACAATACTTCTCCGTGTGCTATAATTGCCTGCCTTTTGTAATTGACTATGTTATACTTGAATCATGATTATATTTGACTTTAACCAGGTTGTAATTGCCAACCTTATGGAACAAATTGGTTCCAGCAAAACTCCAGTTGAAGAATCGTTGGTTCGCCACATGGTTCTCAATACTATTCGGGCTAACGTTCGAAAATTCCGCGAATACGGCGAAGTCGTTATTGCATGTGACAGTAAAAGCTACTGGCGCCGTGAAGTATTTCCTGCCTATAAAGGTTTACGCAAGAAAAACCGTGACGCATCCGGACATGATTGGGCATCCATTTTCGAATGTATGTCCAAGATTCGTGAAGAATTAAAAGTTAATTCACCATATAAAGTGATTGAAATTTATGGTGCCGAAGCTGATGACATTATTGGTGTGCTTACACAAACATACGGTCAACGAGAGAATATTATGATTCTTTCGAGTGATAAAGATTTCGTTCAGCTACAAACTAATCCAAAGGTTTTTCAATATTCTCCAAGTATGAAAAAGAATATTAAGACAGAGGATGCCGAGAAACAACTTTTCGAATTGATTATTCGTGGAGATAGTGGTGATGGCGTTCCTAATGTATTGTCTCCAGATAATTGTCTGATTGAAGGCGTTCGCCAAAAACCTATTACTGAAAAAGCCATGAACAACATCATGGAACAAGTCCGTGGCGAAATGTCAGATACCCTAAAACGTAATTGGTCGCGCAATAAACAGTTGATTGACCTCTCTTGTATTCCAGAAAGTCTTTCCAAAAATATTATAGATACATACATGGAGACAAAGCCAGCTAATCGCCAGCAATTTATGAACTATATGATTGCAAACAAGTTGATGAACCTGTTGGCTGTTATTGATGAATTTTAAAATATGAACAACTTAATGTACCACGAGATTTTCGAACTCTTTGAAAAAACCGAAAAACGATCTGACAAAATTGAGGTGTTGCGTAAACATGCAAATAATAATTTTGTTCAATTCTTAATTATGGCATTCAATCCAAATGTAAAATTTGATGTTGAAATTCCTGAATATAAATCATCGGTTGATCCTGCAGGACTAAATGTTCTGTATCTACATAATGAAGTTTCTAAGATGTACCGGTTTATTGTGAATCATCCACGCCGGGCAGTAGGATTAACCTCCGAAAAACAAAAGAGTCTTCTAATTTCTGTTTTAGAAGCACTTCATAAAGATGAGGCTAATTTAATGATTCGTTGCATTCAAAAAGATTTAAAAATTCCTTTCCTCACAAAGAAACTTATTGGTGAGGCTTTTCCGGATATTGAATTGGAATAAAATTTATGAAAGTTGCAATAGTAACTCCGACAATAGGAACTAAACATCTTTCTAAATGCATAGAATCGGTAGACAAACAAAGCTACCAAAACTTAACGCATTATTTGTTTGTTGATGGAAAAGATTCCTTTAATGCTGTTCTTCAACAGAGTGAAGGTTCAACTAAAACAAAAATAAATTTACTAGAAGAGAATATCGGTAAAGGCTGGTATGGTCATCGTGTATATGCGGCATGTTCATTTCTGGTGAATGCTGATGCTATCATCTATTTGGACGAAGATAATTGGATTGATGAAAACCATGTGCAAGATATGGTTGATGTTTTACAAAAAGGTAATGATTGGGCTTACTCACTAAGGAAAATTTATGATAAAGATGGCAAAATGTTGTGTGAAGACAATTGCGAATCTCTGGGAAAATGGCCCGTATTCTTTGATGAAAAAGTCCATCATATTGATACCTCTTGTTTTGCCATTCGGCGTGATATTGCTGTTCGTATTGGTCATGCTTGGTACGGTCAGTGGGGAGCTGACCGACAGTTTTATCAAGCAATATCCACCCATTTTCCCAATTACGACTGCACAAAATCACATAGTCTATGCTATCGTTTAGATGGTAATGATAATTCGGTAAAATTTGAATTTTTCGAATCTGGTAATGCTATACAAGCAACAAAATATTTCGGTAAATTTCCTTGGTCTAAAATAACAAATATCTAAATATGATTAAACATATACCATATCGCACAGCAAAAATTCGCAGTAGAGAAGACCTTGTGACAGAAAAAGAAATGATTTTTAGTATACAAGACCGCATGGAAAATGTTTTCTTGGACAACCATATTCACTTTTTGTATGGTGATATTGTAGAAGAAAACGTTCAGAGAGCTATCGAATGGATCATTTATGAAAATTCCATGGAATGTAGTAAAGAAACTGTTCTCCAATTGCATGTAAATTCTATTGGCGGTGATCTTTATCAAGCACTCGGTTTAATTGATGTTATGAGACTAAGTAAAATTCCTATTCGCACCATAGGACTCGGTGCAGTTATGTCCGCAGGCTTTCTTATTTTTGCATCGGGCACTCCTGGACAAAGATATATTACTAAAAATTGTGGTATCATGTGTCACCAATATTCAGACACATATGAAGGTAAACACCACGATTTAAAATCTTTTACTAAAGAAGCTGAATTAACAAATAGGCGTATGCTTCAAATTCTTCAAGATGCCAGTGGCATGACAGCTAAAGCCGTCAAAACTAAATTATTATCACCTAGTGACGTTTGGTTAACTGCGGAAGAATTAGTAAGTTTAGGTGTTGCGGATCAAATTCTTTAACGGAGGTTTATTTAAAAACAGATATGATTGGTGCAATTAAAATTGAGCGAACCGCGAAAACGAAGTTTCGAAAAAATAATGATGGTAATCGTGAACAACAAAACAAACAAAAACATCACGACAAGTCCTTTTATAGATTAATGAAAGAGGAACAAGAATATGCAAATGATCCAAAAAATTCAAAAAGAGATACGAGAGATTGAAGAACGAATCTCCGGTGAAAAAGGCGACCTCGACCAGTTGAAACGTTTATTAGAACGTTTGAAAATGCAAGAGTTTGAGGAAGACCTTAGAGAATCCGACAATCGGCAATTACTCAAAGGTTAGTTGTTTTTTAACAACAAAATGGTTGTACAATCCGTTCATTGTGCTATAATAGAATTATCGGTTCAGGAGATTTTATGAATGACTGGGATAAAGACAATTTAAATTTCATTATGTCAGCCGACAAAGATACTTATATGGAATGGGTATTATCGTTGGATGAAGATGGTTTAGATTATGCAATTAACTTGGTTCACACTTATCGAGCCACATTAATTGAGCAAGAGTTGGATTGGATGGAAAATGATTTAGAAGATTTCTCCGAATCATATTTTATTTTGAGTAAGTTTACATTAAAAGGTTGATTATGGATTCGTTTGCTATGATGGTTGATTATCTTGAGAAAAGATATATGCGGGTGTTTGATAATATTAATTACAACGATGAACAAATTGAAAATTCATCATTAGCATTGGTTGAAAGTGTGTTATTGAATGGCTACACGATTAATGATTGTGCTCAATATAAACCAATGAATAAAATTGTAAGAGTTAATTAAACATGACAGAGTTTTATTTTTATCTCGATGCGTGGAATTATTGTCAAAAAAATAATATTCCATTAAATTTTATTAGTCGTAGAGACTGGAAAACTTGGCAAATAGAAATTATATGATGATATATTGTCGTGATAAGGGCAAACGTAAAAACCCTACACAAAAACAAAAAGCTGAATATCAGGCTTGGTTAGATTCGGTTAATAATATTCCGAATATATCTGGTCGTAAATTTAATTCAGTTAAACCAAAATCAGTTGCTGTTATTCCGGCATTAACTGTGCCAGCCGGTCGTGTAACTACAAAGTATTCAAGTTTATATACACCGGGTGGTCTTTGCACCAAACCGGTTGAATCTAAAGTATACACCGGAACTGCCATGAAAGGCATTGGTACCTTACATAAGAGCAACGCTGTTCCAATATTCTCGGATGAAGAGGCCAAGGCTCAGGCGCTTATGCGGAGATGACATGCAAGTCCTACTATCACCTGCAACAATTTTCGTCCTAGGTGCGTTCCTAGGCGCTTTGGTGGGTAGAACTTTTACATTCTTTTTGATGGCCATTTGGCTCTTGTGTTTTTTAATACTAAAGTATTAGTGTTGTATTTTTGCAACTTTTGAAAAAAAGTGTTGACTTTATTGCCGGTTGATGTATAATTGGTCCTGTTGAGTTGATAAAGAGATACGAAAATGAAATTGCTTTCCACGGGTAACCCCAAAATTCTTAAAGGTCTTAGCCAAGGCTTTAATACTTACATCTTACACCTCGCTCCTGCGAATGTGTCTGGTTATGAAACCTGTCCTAAACGAACCGCTGGATGTACCGCGGCTTGTTTAAATACTGCCGGTCGTGGTGGTATGTTTAAGCGTGGCGAAACAACAAACGTTATTCAAGAGGCACGTAAGCGGAAAACCCGTATGTTCTTTGAGTACCGTACGGAGTTTATGGCTCTTTTGGTTAAAGATATTGAATTAGGTATTAAACAATCGGCTCGATTGAATTTAGTTCCTGTATTTCGCTTAAATGGTACTTCCGATTTGTCATTTGAAAAATATGAAGTAATTCGTAATGGTGTTTTATATCGTAATATTTTCACCGCTTTTCCTGAAGTCCAATTTTATGATTACACCAAGGTTCTTGGTCGTAAAGTAAAAGATATTTCAAATTATCAATTGACATTCTCTGCCGCCGATGGTAATGATGCGGATGTTTTCCGTGCTATTTCCGAAGGTTTGAATGTTGCTACCGTGTTCGGTTTGAAAAAAACCGAACCAATGCCTGCCGAATATTTGGGTCGCCCAGTATTCAACGGTGACGAATCCGACTTGCGCTTCCTTGATCCAAAAGGTGTTATTGTTGGTCTCTATGCAAAAGGTAAAGCCAAAAAAGATACAAGCGGTTTCGTTAAGTATCCTACCTTTTTGTTGCAAGCGGCATGATTGCCGCCAAATGGTTGCCAGTACCTACTGGCTATGTTATACTTGTTACATGTTCAATTTGATAGGAATTTATTATGTCTAAAGCCACCGCCGTGAAAGTTACAAAACTCAAACCTTTCGAGAAGGTTTTGAATGTATTGTTGTCAGGCAAACCCACTGCAAAAGAAGATATTGATGCTTTGCTTGGCAAAGAAATCTATATGTACCGAATCTCGACTTATATTTGGCACTGTAAAACAATTGCTGGTGCGGTTATTCGTGCAAATAAAGATGGACGAAAAGTTTCCAGTTATCAGCTAATGAATGTTGATACTGCCAAAAAATATTTGAAGATGATGGATGTTCTTCTGGAACAACCAAGTGTTGTCAAACTTACTGACTTAGGCGCTGAGCCTGCTGTGGTTGAAGAAGCCGTGGCAGAAACGGAAACCGCTTAATTTTTAATTCCTTTAATCTAGCCTGATTCGTCAGGCTTTTTGTGCTATGAATATTTTTTATCTCGACCATGATGTTTACAAATGTGCTGAAATGCACAATGACAAACACACAGTTAAAATGATCCTTGAATATGCTCAATTACTTTCTACTGCTCATCGGTATCTCGATGGCGTTCCTATTATTGATCGGGGAGGTAGGTCTGGCAGACAACGAACCTCGTATATACTCTCTGATAGCCGTGATTCTTTGCTTTATCGGGCTACTCATATCAATCACCCTTCCGCTATTTGGTGCCGTAAAGGCATAGTACAATATCGTTGGTTACACAACCTTTTGATTGAACTATGTAAAGAATATACTCACCGATACGGTAAAATTCATAAAGTTGAACGTGGAGGTTTACTTTGGAAATTAGAACAACCTCCACACAGTATTCATCATGATGTATTCTGGTGTGAACCAACACCTGCAATGCCAGATGAAATGAAGATTCCTGGTAATTCTATTGCATCATATCGGAATTACTACATAAACAACAAAGCACATCTTGCAAATTGGAAAAAACGTCCAATTCCAGAATGGTTTTCGACTAAATAAGAGTATACATGCCAACATATGATTTTCTCAACAATGAGACTGGCGAAGTATTTGAAACGTTTATGAAAATTTCAGAACGTGAAGAATATCTGAAAACCAATTCTCACATTCAACCTGTTATGACTGCACCTGCGATTGTGTCTGGTGTATCCACTTCAACTCAAACCAAAGTACCCACCGGCTTCCAAGAGGTTCTCTCTAAGGTAGCAGAGGCGCATCCAGCAAGCACCGTAGGTGATAGATACGGTAAAAAGTCCATTAAACAAGTCAGAACCGAACAGGTTGTTAAGAAGCATGTAGAAAGGGTTACTGGCGCAAAAACTTAATGGAAGTTCCTCATGGCAAGAAAAACCGCAAACACCAAAATTAGAATTGTTGATGAAACTGATACGCAAATTCGTCCTACAAACGGATTAAAAATTAGAATTGATGATCTAAAAACTTTTGATCCTTTGACACAAAATCAAAAAATATTTTTTGATGCGTATAAGAGAGGAGATTATTTTGTAGCATTACATGGTGTTGCTGGCACAGGTAAAACCTTTTGTGCAGTATACAAAGCATTAGAAGAAGTTTTGGATAGAAGTAATCCGTTCAAAAAAATTATCATTGTTCGTTCCGCTGTTCAATCCCGTGAAATTGGACATTTGCCTGGTGACGTAACAGAAAAAATGGAGATTTATCAACAACCTTATATTCAAATTTGCGATACACTTTTCGGAAGAAAAGATGCATATCAAAGACTTGAAGAGCAAGGTTACATAGAATTTATTTCCACATCCTTCATTCGCGGTATGAGTTTTGATGATGCTATCATTATTGTTGATGAAATGCAAAATTTGACATTTGAAGAAATTGATACAGTTATGACTCGTGTAGGTTATCGTTCTAAAATCTTGTGGTGTGGTGACTATCGCCAGACCGACCTGAATAAAAAACGTAATGACATGAGTGGTATCTTGAAATTTTTTGATATCGCCGAAAGAATGGGAGCATTCACTAAAATTGAATTTACTCCTGATGACATTGTGAGAAGTTCTTTGGTAAGAGATTATATTCTTGCCAAACTTGATTATGAAGATGAGATTAATTGATGTTTGAATTCGTAAAACTACCTGAGTTAGATTTTGATATGAAAGCTGTGACTACCGACTCGGGTAGGGTTTACGTCACACCTTCTGGACTTAAATATCCTTCTGTAACAACGGTGCTATCACCATACGGAAAGAAGGCTCTATTTGAATGGAGAGAACGTGTGGGTGCGGAGGAAGCCAATCGTGTGGCTGCCAAGGCATCTCGCCGTGGAACTGCATTACATACAGTTTGTGAAAAATACTTATTGAATGAAATGTCTAGCACAAAACTTGCTAGTATGCTTCCAACAACAAAAGAGCTATTCTACAAAATAAAACCACATATTGATACCAGTATTGGTAAAATTTATTCTCTTGAACAAGCATTGTATTCTGATGGTCTACGTATTGCTGGTCGTGTGGATTGTATTGCTGAATGGAATGGAAAACTATCCATCATCGACTTTAAATCTTCTACCCGACAAAAAGAAAAAGATGGAATCGGTAATTATTTCATGCAGTGTACAGCATATGCAGTTATGTTTGAAGAGTTGACTGGTAAACTTATTGAACAGATTGTGGTTTTGATTGGAACCGAAAACGGACCAAGTCAGGTGTTCATTGAGGAGAAGACTAAATATTATGAGGAGCTGAAGAGATATATCTCAAACCATTACTCAAAGCTATGATAGAAAATAAAAAATATCGCTCTATCTTTATTTCTGATGTCCACTTAGGTACTAGAGACTGCAAGGCAGAACACCTAAACAATTTCCTAAAGCACAACTCTTGCGAAACCCTATATCTTGTTGGAGACATTATCGATGCATGGAGAATACAGCAGAACAAGTGGCGATGGAAGCAAAGCCATACTAATGTTGTTCGCAGAGTTCTTGGTCATGCAAAACGTGGCACTCGTGTGGTTTACGTAGCTGGTAATCATGATGAATTTTTAAGACCCATGATACCATATGAGTTTAGTTTTGGTCTAGTCGAAATACACAATCAAATAGAACATATAGGCGCCGATGGCAAACATTACCTTGTGATACATGGTGATTTGTTTGATGGTATTACCAGACTGGCACCATGGATAGCATTTTTAGGAGATAAATCATATGATATCATTTTATCGCTCAATAGTAGGTTCAATTGGATACGCCATCGCTTTGGTTTTGGGTACTTTAGTCTTAGCCAGTATCTTAAAGGAAGAGTAAAGAAAGCAGTAGACTTTATTTTTCATTTTGAGAAAAATTTAGCGGCATATTGTAAGAAACGCGGATTTGATGGCGTAATATGTGGACACATCCATCATGCTGAAATAAAAGACATTGATGGTATTCGATATATGAATGACGGAGATTGGGTCGAATCTTGCACTGCCCTTGTAGAGCATCACGATGGCCGTTGGGAAATTGTAACCTGGAATAAAGAAAAAGACATACCTGTGCCAATATAAATACTATTTTAAT
>Ga0114978_10000198_pt1 | contig 50527 bp, 50 predicted proteins | sample S_140212_EF_Meta_FD_87027 | JGI IMG/M metagenome (GOLD analysis project Ga0114978, IMG submission 87027) | Freshwater microbial communities from Lake Simoncouche, Canada to study carbon cycling - S_140212_EF_MetaG | ecosystem: Environmental > Aquatic > Freshwater > Lake | place: Lake...
TATAAAGCCTGGCAACGTCCTACTCTTCCGTGCCTTAAGACAAAGTACCATTGGCGCTAAAGGGCTTAACTGCCGAGTTCGGAATGGGATCGGGTGTTACTCCTTTGCAATAATCACCAGGCAGGACTTTGTATATAAATAAATCTTAGAAGTAAATAGGTTCTTAATAAATTTTAGAAAAAATTTTTTTAGACAGTATTAAACAGTGCTTTTTTAAATCTTTTTTATTAATGGAGATATTTAGAGCTTTCTTAAGTTTTGAATTATCTAACGTAAAACTATCACTATTATAAGCCTTATTATAAAATTTTTTAACATTTAAAGAATTTTTGCATGAAGAAGTCAGCCATCGTAAAATTTCACTAACATAAACTTTTCTTCCTAAAGAAACATTAAATACACCGTGTAAATTATTTTGAATTATTTTTAAAAAAATATGAACGAATTGATTTATTGAAATAAAATCTTTAAATACATACTGATGATTTATTAAAAATTTTTTTTTTGCACTCAATATAAAATTATCTAGAAATAAATTATGAGATTTATTATTATTTACAAACCTAATTCCAATAACATTAGAAAGTCTTAATATTAGATAATTACTAGGAAAAAAATTTTTTATATAATTTTCAGTAATAATCTTATTTTTTGCGTAGTTATCTTGTGGTGAGATTTTTTCTGTTTCACGGATATTTAGTTTTGGGTTATATACTTTTCTTGAACTAAGGAAAATATAATTAACATTTAAATTTTTAATCTTTCTTAAAATATAATAATCTAAATCATATTTTTTATTATATTTATTCAAAACATAATTTTTGTGCAAAGAGCAATTAAGAATATATTTAAATTTGGATAAAAATTTTTTACTTTTTTTTGTAAATTCTGAATATTTAATTTTTTTTATATAAATTTTATTTTTTAACTTTAGAAAAATACTTGAGGCAATAAAACTATTTTTTCCTATAATTAATAGCCTCATCTTTTTTTTCATGATTTCTTAAATAACAGAATGCACAATGATATAAATTTAGTTACAAAATAATCTAACATTAAGGGAAATTGTAAAAAAAATTTTTTAAATAAATGCTTGTAAAATTCAAAAGCTTCTGCCCTTCGTATCCACCAGTTAAAGGTTAAATAATTAAAATCAGAAGACACACCATTAGGATCTATAAAATAATAGGTTAATTTCTTATCTAAAATTTCAAAATTTTTTGAGATAAAATAAGAATAAAAAGCAACTCTGAAATCAAACCAAATATTAAAAAATTTCTTAAATGAAATTTGAGGAAAAACTTTCTCAAAAAAATCTCTTTTCATAGAAATGCAGCTTTGCGGGGGAAAATGAGGCCATATTCTATTTGATATTTTTTTTTTTAATTTAAAATTTTTAATTTTATTTCGTGAATAATAAATATAAGGCAAATCAAAAATAATTTTTTTTTCTATATTGTTTGAATCATTAAAGAATTTCACAATACTAGATATTTTTGTATTATGGAAAAAATCATCTGAATCAAGAAACATGATTATTTTTCCTGATGATTTTTTGAAAGCTCTTAGAATGGAATTCATTTGGTTGTAGCAACCATACTTACTTCTATTAACTCCTTTTACTATTTTTAGATTTAATTTTTTTTTATACTCTGCGGCTATATTTATCGAATAGTCTTTGGACATATCGTCCGAAAATATCACTTCAAAATTTTTAAAATTCTGTTTTATAAGCGATTCTAAACAGCGCGAAATAAATATTTCTTTATTGTAATTAATTACTAATACAGAAACTAAAAATTTTTTTTTATTAATCAAGTTATTGAATTATGGATAAAAAAAGTTATATCCACTTATTTTTTTAACATTAATATTTTTGGGCACACAGGGAGAGGGAGTTGCCCAACACATCTCTTTGTTAACTATATAAATAAATACATCATCTTGAATCTTTTGTTTTTCATATTTTACATCATTGATGTAGAAAAAAGGGAAATTTTTGTAAATAAAAGGATCATTTCTTTTAAATTCATCATTTATTCTAATAAGATTTCTGCCATTTAATGAAATTATTATTAGAATTGCAATGGCTATAAAAAAAGTATTATTTTTTAATTTATATTTTGATAAATAAAAACTTAAAGGTATAAAAAATATTGAGGAGAGCAATACATAACCTCCATATCTTAGATCGGGATGTTTATAAAACCATATAAAGAATATTAAAATTATAAATAAATATAAAGAAAAATATTTATTATCATTTTTTATTCTAATTTTGCTTTTCAGAAAGATAATAAAAAAAAAACATATAACCAAAACTCCAGACAAAACATCTGTTCCTTTAGTGAAGAAATAGTTCTGAAGCCAATTTGGTACCCAATTAAAAAATTGAATATATTCTTCTGGACTAGAAACTCTATAATTCGGGCTGGCTCCAGATTTAGCCCATAATTCGTACCATTTGTTATAATGATCAATTAGCTCAAGAGGAGTTGCCCAAAAAAGTTTATCTGCACAACTAAACTTTAAAAGCGTTATAAAACAAGCAGAAATTGAAAAATTAATGAAAAAGTAAAGTATTAAAAATAAAAGAATAGAAAAAATAAATATTAGACTATCTTGAATAATTATAAATTTTTTATTTTTAATAATGTAATACAGGAGTGGAAAAAACAATCCTAAATAAACTAAAAAATAACTTTTTACTGAAATTAAATAAATTATTAATACAAATAAAATTTTACAATTTGATAAAAAGTCATCTTTAGAATTAATTAATTCTAAAAAAATTACAAAAATAATAAAAGCAATTATATGACCTGCCCTATCAGTTCCATATTTTGACAAACTTATAAAAAATAAATTTATAAAAACAAAAATAATACATGAGAAAATCTTTATAAAATTATTGGGTTTATTTTTAGTGAAAAAAAATTTATCTAAAAGAAAAAGATTTGAAAATATTAAAATAATTAATCCAGATGCATGCAAAAGATAATATTTGACTCCTGGCAAATAGAATAATGATTGCATATAAAATAGCGAAGAAGGTGTTCTGTAAGAGTAATTAAAATGCCCTATTCCAAATTGAATCTTATGTTCAATAAGATTAATCATAAATGGCAAATGATAATAAGGGAAATCTTCATTATTTTTTGATAAAAATAGTAAAATTATAAATAGTAAAATTAATAGCAAAAATTTTAATACTTTTTTCTTATAAATTAAAAAATTTTTTATAAAGAAATAGAAAAAAATTACGATTCCCAAAAAGTTAATGATTAAATTATGAATAAAATTATGTGCAAAAAATATATGCGTTGCGAAAGATATAAGAGTATAAAAAAAACAACCCAAAATACCCTCTATTCCTAAACTTAAATTTTTATATTTTAGATTAATAAGTTGAGAATAAAGCATTCCGTAACCTAGAATTGAAAATATTATAAACAAAAATGTTGATAAAAATATTATAGTATTCATAAAAAAGTTTATTTTTTTATATGTCGCTTCATTAATATTTTTCTAAAAATAAAAACAGTATAATTCTAACATTAAATCAATTAATAAATAATAAAAAATATGCCTAACCTAACTAAAAAATTTTACTACTATTTATTAGGTGTGCTTTTGTATTTATCACTTATTTTTGGATTTACATTTAATGAAAATTTAACAGGAGGAGCTTTCAATGACTACATAGCTCACAGAGAAATTATTTACAAATTTTCAGTAAATTTTATAGAAACTTTTTTTCATTTTGATAAAGAAAATACAAGGCACTCACCATTCTTATTAATAATATTATCTTATTTTAAAAGAATAGGATTTTCAGATTTAGCTATAAGAGTAATTAACTTACACTTTTTATTATTAACTATTTTTTTTTTTTACAAATGTCTTAAAGTAAAATTTAATAGTTATAATAGCGAAACTCTTTATTTAATTTCTTTATTATTATTTCTATCACCAACTTTTAGATCTTTGACTATATGGCCTGATAGTCGTTTATATGGGATTTTTTTTTTTATTATCTCAATATATTATTATCTAAATTTTATAAAAGAAAAGAGCAATGTTAAAAAATTTAAATTTGCATTATTAAATACATTTTATCTATGTTTGGCTTCTTATTTTAGTCCTAATTTTTGTTTATTTGCAATTTTTTATCTTCTGATTTTTTTCAATCATTACAAAATAAGTAAGTATCTTTTTATTATAGTCTTCTTCAATTTTTTTTTATCAATTCCTGCATTATACTATGTTTTTTTTTTAAAAATTTTCTTTTTTTTTAATGCCGTGAGTTTAGACGGGCAATCTCTTGTTGCATTGAATATTGCAAATAAAATAATTTTAATTTCAAGTATTTTTTTATTTCATTACATTCCTTTTCTTTTTCTTACCAAGAATAAATATAAAATTAATATAAAATATTTAATTATTTTAGTTTTATTATTTGTAATTTGCGTTTACTTTTTTAATTATAGATTAGATTTTACTGGCGGAGGAATTATTTATAAATTTTCTAACATCTTATTTGACAATAATTACTTTTTATATTTTTTTTCTTTTTTAGGACTTATGCTTATGTTTAGCCTGAGTTATGATAGTAGAAATAATTTCTTACTAATATTATTATTAATTTTTAGCAATCCTCAACTAGAAATATATCATAAATATTATGAACCAATGTTATTAATTATGTTTTTTACTATATTTAATATTAATTTCGATAATCGGCTTCTAAAAAAAAGGGTTCCAATTCTTTACGGTTTTAGTTTTTTATTTTTAATTGCTAATTTAATGAGATAAGAAGTGATTAACTTTTTACTAGTTAATAATGAAAAATTTAACACTTGTAATACCAGCTAAAAATGAAGAATATTCTTTACCTAAAGTTTTAGATGAAATAAAAAATATTAACTGTAAAAAATTTATTGTATTAAGCAAATCTGACACTTCAACAATTCGCTCAATTAGAAATTATAGATGCAAAATTATTATGCAAAAAAATAATGGCTATGGAAATGCTCTTATTGAGGGCATAAACAGTGTTAAAACAGATTATCTATGTATTTTTAATGCTGATGGATCATTTGATCCAAAATATTTAAATATAATGCTAAATAAAACAACTATTAACAAAAGCTTTATTTTCGCTTCAAGATATATGAGGGGTGGAGGAAGTGATGATGATTCATCGTTAACCTTTGTGGGCAATAAAATATTTACATTTATTGGAAAAATATTTTTTAAGCTTAAAATATCAGATATCCTTTTTACTTATATAATGGGGGAAACAAATAAATTCAAAAGATTAAAATTAAAAAATTCTGACTTTAAAATTTGTGTGGAAATCCCAATAAAAGTAAAAATAAACAACTTTAAATATCTCTCTATTGGATCTTTTGAAAGAAAAAGACTTGGGGGTATAAAAAAAGTCAATGAATTTATAGATGGATTTTTAATACTTATAGAACTTACTAAAAATTATCTTTTTCCATATGAAAAAAGTTAATTTTTACCTAGATAAAATTTGTCTATTTCTAATTTTATTATTGCCGATAGGCTTATTAATTAGCAGCGGGGTCTCTGAAATTATTGTAATTTTAATAACAATAATTTTTTTAATAACCAGCACTTGTAATAAAGATTTTTACTGGTTAAAAAATAAGTACTTTTTATTGCTTTTAATAATATGGATTAGCCTATTGTTAAATTTATTATTTTCTGAAAATTTCTCTTTATCTTTTCCTAGAAATATATTCTTTTTTAAAAATATAATTCTTGTTTTTGCTATAATTTCTATTTTAAACAATAAAAAATATTTTAATTTAATCTTTATTATATATTTAATAATTACTACAATAGTTGCTTTGGATATCTGGTTTGAATATTTTAATGGAAAAAATATTCTAGGTTTTGAGTCTTATGATCCAAGCAGGATAGCAAGCTTTCTTAAAAAAGAGCTAAAAATTGGTCATTTTATTTTGGGATTTTCTTTTATTTCTATTAGCTATTATTTCGAAAAATATTCAATAAGATCAATAAATTATAAAATTTTTGGCTATCTTTTAATTATATTGTTATTTATCTCGCTTTTATTAACAGGAGAAAGAGCGAACACCCTAAAAGGTATTTTTATTGTCCTAGCATTTATTGCTTTGTCTAAAAATAAAATATTTAAATATAAAAAAATTTTTTTTACTGCGGTGTCGATACTACTAATTGGAACTTATTTTTTTTCAGAAAGGATTAAGTTTAGATTTAATGTCATTTTGGAACCTATTGAAAATAAAGGTTTCATTGAAGCTTTTAAAGAAACTCAGCATGCGGCCCATTATTATACGGCTGTAAAAATACTGCAAAAATATCCATTTTTTGGAGTAGGAAATAAAAATTTTAGAGAGGAATGTGTAAAAGATGAGTATTATGAAAATAGCTACAAAAGAATAGCAGAAAGATGCGCAACCCATCCTCACCAAATTTATTTTGAACTTTTATCAGAGCATGGTTTAATTGGTTCATTTGCAATAATTTCTTCAATATTTTTTATTTTAATCAAAAGTACTAAAATTTATTTAAGAAAAAAAAATTTAATTCACTTATCATCTATACTATTTGTTGCAGCTCAATTTCTACCAATTATTCCTAGCGGCAGTTTTTTTACTTCTTGGGGTGCAACAATTTTTTGGTTAAACTTTTCAATACTATTATTCTACAATAATAAATACGCACAATCAAAGAATGCATCTTTAATCAAAAGTACTCACTGATCTTTTCTTTTTTAATAAAAAAAAATAAAAAAAAATATAGACAAATATGTTTATTATAACTAAGTAAGATAAAATATTAGTTTTGTTATAAAATTTACTGCTTAATGCAAATATTAAAAAATTATAAAAATTAATAATAACTCCAGTTAAACTGTTAATAATTATTTTATTTTTAATTTTTTTATTTAAATAAGAGAATAATAAATGATGAAAGTGAAAGTTATCTGGCTCGCTAGGTTTTTTTTTAGTCGAAATTTTTCTTATAATTGAAAATAAATTCTCAAAGGCTGGGTACCATAATAATAATAATATAAATATTGGGGAAATATATTCTGTCGAAGATAAATTAATATTACTTAAATTTATAAGATAAAAACCAATTAAAAAACTTAATAAAAAAGATCCAGAATCTCCTAAATAAGTCTTTGAAAAAAAATTAAAGAAAAAAATAATAGAAAGCACTAATAACAAATAATAAAAATCTTCAAAATTATAATTAATTTTATTATAGTTACCAACATATAAAATAGTTAAAATAATCAGAATATAATATCCAGAAACAAGCGTATTTATTCCGTCTAAAAAATTAGTGCCATTTATTAAAATTAACAAACAAAAACACGTAAAAAATATAGCTAATATTTTATTTTGAATAACAAAATCAATAAAAAAAACTTTTGTTGATAAAATAGAAATTTTGGAAAATACTAAAAAAGTAATTATTATAAAAAATTGAAGTACAAATTTCTTCAAAGGTCTAACAATTAATAATAAATCTGAAAACATGCCTAAAACAAAAATTAGAATAAAAAAAATTGTAATGAAATAATTATTAGAACTTATTAATAAATAAGCAGCAATTAAAAATCCACCACTAACTGGAACTAAATTTTTGGAGGCGAAAGACTTATGTGCTAATTCTTTTTTATCTAATAAAATATTATTATATTTAAAAAAATAATTAAAAATAATTAATAAAACAGAAAAAAATAATACAAATAATACTGATAACATCAAAAAAATTTATTAATATTTTATAGAATTTAATACTATATCTAGACCTTCGGTTAATTTTATTGATGGTTTCCACTTAAGCTTTCTTATTTTATCAAACTTTAAATTCTTTTTAGTAACGCCATTAGGATATTTTTTATTGAAAACTATTTTTCCTTTATAGCCAATTTTATTTTGAATTAATTTTGCTAAGTCTTTAATTCTGTAAATATCTCCGCTTCCAACATTTATAAGTGGGAAAGCATTATTGCATAATTTAAATAGTTTTTCTTTTGACGTATTTAGAATTACATGTATGGCTTTTGCTAAATCATCAGAATAAAGAAACTCTCTTTCAGGTGTGCCGTCCCCCCAAATTTCAACTGTTTTTTGCTTATTTCTTTTAGCATCAATAAATTTCATTATCATAGCTGGAATAACATGGCTTTGAATAGGATCGTACCTGTCGTTTATGCCGTACAGATTTGTTGGCATCAACGCAACGATGTCTAAATTATATTGACTATAAAGAGCTTTGCATAAATGAATTCCTGAAATTTTAGCAAGTGCATAAGCTTCATTGGTTGGATGTAATTTTCCTGTAAGCAATGATTCTTCCGAGATTGGTGTTCTAGCTTTATGCGGATATATACAAGATGTACCTAAAAATATTGTTCTTTTTAATTTAAACTTAAGGGCTGCATTCAATAAACTATTCTGAATTAATATATTTTCATTAAAATATTGAACGGGATATATTTTATTTGCGACAATGCCACCCGCAAGTGCAGCACAAATTATTAAATATTCAATTTTATTTTTTTTAAAAAAAATATTAACAGCATTTGTATTTTTTAAATCCAGTTTCTTTTTTGAAATAACAAATAAATTTTTATAACCTTCTTTAATTAAGTCTCTATGCACAGCACTTCCGACTAGACCTTTGTGACCAGCTATAAAAATTCTTGAATTTTTATTCATTCATTAATTTTTTAATTTGGATTCATTCTTTGCAAGAATTAGATCACCTTCAAGCATATCTTCAATTAACGAATTTAAATTATACTTTGGTTTAAATCTCAATTTCTTAAGTGCTTTTGATGAATCTCCTCTTAAATAGTCGACTTCTAGTGGCCTAAAGTACTGTTTATCAATTTTTATAAAAATATTCTTTCTATTATTTTTTACAGTATAAGCATATTCATTGATTCCCTTTCCGGACCAATACACTTTAATATCTAAATACTGACAGCAGATGTTGATAAATTCTTTTACAGAGCATATTGCGCCGGTAGCAATTACGTAATCATCAGCTTTTTTTTGTTGTAAAATTCTCCATTGCATCTCAACGTAATCTTTAGCATGCCCCCAATCACGTACTGCATATATATTTCCTAAATAAAGAATTTTTTCCAAATTATAAATCCACCTTGTTAAAAATTTAGTTATTTTTCTTGTTACAAAAGTTTCTCCTCTTCGTGGACTTTCATGATTAAAGAGTATTCCATTGCAAGCAAATATTTTGTATGAATCTCTATAGATTTTTGTGATATGATGAGCAAACAATTTGGATGCTCCATACGGTGATTTAGGATTGAATTCTGAGTTTTCATTAAATATTTTTTTTTTATTTAGTTCACCAAATAACTCTGATGTACCAGCTTGATAAAATTTAGTTTTTTTCAAATTCAAAAAACGTATAGCTTCTAAAATCCTTAAAGTTCCTAAGCCTGTAACTTGAGCTGTGTATTCTGGATTTTCGAATGATACCCCAACGTGACTTTGTGCTCCTAAATTATAAATCTCATCTGGTCTTATTTCACTGATAATTTTAAAGATACTATTAGAATCAGTTAAATCTGCATAATGTAAAAAGAAATTTGTTTTAAAATGGGGATCTATATAAATGTGATCAATTCTTTGGGTGTTAAATGATGATGATTTTCTTTTAACTCCATGAACAATATAATTCTTTTTTAGTAACAACTCAGCAAGATAAGAGCCGTCTTGCCCAGTAATTCCCGTAATTAAAACTTTCTTTTTCATATAAATTTCGAATTATAACGTTTCTTAAGAAATGAAACTGATAATATAAATAAAAAAATAATAGAACTTATAATGCTCATTTTTTCATATATTCTATAAACTTTATAACCATCGATCATCCTTTGACACACTGAACTTGATAAAGAGTTATTAACTTTTCTCCATGCAGATAAAAAATTTTTTATGCCTAATAAGTTTACTTTATTTTTAACTAATCTTAACCAAACAACATAGTCTTCTTTAGTTTTTAATTTAGGAAAAATAATATATTTTTTTAAATTTTTATGAAACATCACTGTAGACAAACCAATATCGCATGATTTTAATAACGATATATAATCAATTTCTTTTTGGGCCTTTATTGCTCCTATAGTTTTGTTGTCTTCATTAATTATATTATAAGAGCTAAAGCTAAATAAAGCTTTATTTACGGTCATAAATTTTATTTGAGTTCTAATCTTATTCTTATACCAAATATCATCGCTGTCTATAAACGCGATATAATCTCCTTTAGCTAATTTAATTCCTTTATTTCGCGATTCCGCTACATGCAAATTTTTAGCATTTCTATATATTTTTATTCTTCTATCTTTTTTACAAAAAAATTTTAAGAAATAAAAATCAGCTAAATCAGAATCATCATATATAATAATTATCTCGAGTTTTTTGTAAGATTGATTAATTACAGAGTTCAGTGTCCATTTAATAAAATCTCTTTTTTTATAATATGGTATAATTACACTAATTAATTTCATATAATGAAACCTTATCACATCTTATGAGCAAAAAGATAAAAATTTTTTTTTTTCATCCCTATTCCAAAATTGGTGGTGCCGACTTATCTATTTCAAATTTAATAAATTCATTATCTACTAAAGACTATGATTTTAACTTTATTTGTTTAGATAAACAAAAAATTAGTTCTTATTTAAATAAAAAAATCAAAATTTATTCAATAAAAAAAAGGAGAGTAAGTTTATCAATATTAGATATTAGAAAAATTATAAAAAATAATATAAATATAAATCAAAAAACAATATTTATTTCTAATCAATATTTTGCAAATATTATTGCAAGTATCTCATTATTTGGATTAAAAAACGTAAAAAAAATTTTTTTAGAAAGAAATCACATAAACGAATTATCTTATTACAATGATTTTTTTGATTTTTTAAAAAAAAAAATTATTAAATTTTTATTAAATCCTTTTTATAAATATGCTGACTTAGTTATTTGTAATTCAAAATTATCAGCTATTGACCTTAAGAAAAATATTTCTGTACCTGTTAAGTATATTTATAACCCAACTTATTTAAGAAAAAAATTTGATAAATATAAGAAAGGCGTATTGCATCCTTATAAATATATCATCAATGTATCAAGATTTGAAAAACAAAAAGATCACATGACTTTATTAAAGTCATTTAAAAGTATTCAGCAATTTACTAACTATCATTTAATTCTTATTGGATATGGATCGGAAGAAATTAATATAATGAACTATATAAGGAATAATTTTTTAGAAAAATATGTTAAAATTATTAGCAACTCAAAAAATGCGCTGTCTTATATAAAGAATGCAGAATTATTTATTCTAACTTCTGTATATGAGGGACTGCCAAATGTAATCATTGAATCAATTGCATTGGGTACTCCGGTTATATCTTCTAACTGCAAATCAGGTCCAAGCGAAATACTACTAAATGGTAAGGGTGGTGATCTTTTTGACCAAGGGGATCACGATAGATTGTCTGAACAAATAATTGCTCATTATAAAAACCCCAATATTCTCAAAAAAAAACTGCTTTTATCACAAAAATATCTATTCAGGTTTGATCAAAATTTGATATCAAAAAAATTTGATAACATTTTTAGATCTATATAGATAATTTGTTATTTAAAAGATAAGTCATAGTTGTTATACTTTTCATTCATAATATCGCGGGGTGGAGCAGTCTGGTAGCTCGTCAGGCTCATAACCTGAAGGTCCTTGGTTCAAATCCAAGCCCCGCAACCAATAATAATTTTATAAATTGTGACTGAAAAAACCGTCTGTTTCTTTGGAAAATTGAATAAATATCCTAGACAATTATTCTTTAAAAATGCATTCGAACAGTATGACTATAAAATTATTTATATCGATAATAATAAAAATTTTTTTTGTAGACATTTTTTAAACCTTAAAATTTTATTTCTAAGATTTGATTTAATTTTCGTATCGTGGCCTGGTTGGAGCGATTTAATATTCGCTAAATTATTATCATTGATAAAACGGAAAAAATTAATCTACGATTGTTTTACTACAAGCCAAGAAGATTATTTAGATAATTTCCATGGAAATATAAATTATTTTAAAAAAATATTTTATTACTTTGCTGATATAATATCATTGAAACTTCCAGATCATATTATAACTGACACTAAATATCACAAATTTTATATAATCAAAAAATATAATATTAAAAACATATCATGCATTTACATTAATGAAAAAAAAACTTTTTATAATAAAAAATTATTTAACAAAAAAAATTTAGACATAATTTTTGTAGGAGCTTTCAGAAACTTGCATGGTATAGAAAATATTATTAAAGCTCATAGAATTGTAAATTTATATAACAAAAATATTAATTTAAGATTAATCGGAACGGATTATGGAAAAAAATTTGAAAATTTAGCAAAAATGATGAGATTACAAAATATTTTTTTTTATAGAAGGGTAAATTATAAATCTATGATAAATTATATTGAAAAAAGTGATATCTGCTTAGGAATTTTTGGAGAAAGTATAAAGGCACAAAATGTTATTAGTAATTTTTTAATTACAGCATGCCGCCTTGGAAAAATTATTGTAACATTAAGAACAGGCGCAGCAGAAGAAATTTTTAAAAATAACCCAAGTTGTTTTTTAATAAGCAAACCAATCGTTCAAAATTTAGCCAAAAAGATACTAGAAATAAATAAAAATATTAAACTAATAAAAAAAAGTAGCAACACAAAAATTATATATAATAATATTTTTAATTCTTCTGTTCAAAAAGAATCTTTTAAAAAATTAATTTCAAAATATTGCATATGAGTAATTTTGACCCTCAATATTTGTTAATTGATAATTGTTTTGTAAAAGCATTTCATGAGTACGCTTAAAATCATTAATACTAGCTTTTGATGGTAAAAATAACCCCTCAAAATCAACTAATATTTGCTTAGGAAATATTTTTTTAATCATTAAATCTTTAATAACCTCAATTTCTTTTTTTTTTATATCTAATTTTATGAGAGGTATATTTTGAATATGATATTTAATTATTAAATCTTTAATTGAAATTGTATCAACTAGAATATAGTTTTTATTATCATACATTCCTTCTTTAATTAAACTACTGCTAGTATTAGTGGATATTTTGGGTGAATAAAATTTAGCCACACCTGATCTAATATCTATAGCTTTATTTTCAAAAAAAAGATTGGATTTATTAATATTAGTTAAATCATAAGAATCACAATTTACTTTGCCATATGAAAACATATCGATTTTTTTTTTTTGTCCTGATTTCCTAATAACCTCATTATAATGAATTATTGCTTTTGGTGTTGGGTCAACTAAAATAATTTTTCCAGCATAATAATTTATAAAATCTATATCGAAGCTTATATCTTCACCCGCGCCACAAGAAATAATTGTTGAGTTTCTTAAGTCAGAACTATTAAGAAAATTCCAACCTCCATATTTTGTTCCAAATCTTAATAAATTAGTTGAGGGTTTTGAAATCTTTATAAATTTTATACTTGAAGAAAAAATTATATTTCTAAAAAATTTATTAATTTTAAAATATAAAACGCTAAAAAAAATTTTTCTTTTAAAAAAAAAAAATGCTCTATTAAAATATAATACAAAAAAATTATTCATGCAAATTTATTTATATGAAATATATATTGTAACTATAAAAAAGAGGATAGGTAATTCAAATAATCAGGACAACATTTTTTTTGAGAAAATCTATTTAAGAATTTCTTTGCATATACAGTTTGCTTTATTGAAATATGATAATTTTCTACTGAAAAAAACATTTTCTTTAATAATACTTCGCTATCATTAATTGGAACTAGATACCCCCCCTTCCCATTTAAAAGAATTTCTGATGGTCCAGATTTGCAATCAGTCGAAATACAGGGAACTTCATTATTTATTGAATCTATCAGAACATTTCCGAGACCTTCGTATAAAGACGTGAGAATAAAAACTTTAGATTTAATAAAAAATTTCTCAGTATCTTTAACCCAGGCAATAATTTTAACATTTTTATTTAAATTTAATTTTGAGATCAAATTGACTAACTCTGACTTTTGGTCACCATCGCCTACAATTATCAGTTTATAACTAGGATATGATTTAATAAACTTACTAAAAGTATAAATTAAAATTCTAAAATTTTTTTGTTTCGTAAGTCTACCAATAGATAAAAATAAATTATCTTTTTTATTTTTTTTATTTATTTTTTTTATTTCTGAAAGATAAGGATTATATATATGCTTAACTTTACTTTTATTAATCATAAACAATTCTAATGATTTTTTTGAACCTTTAGAATTAGTAAGAACCCCATCAGAAAAATTATAAAATAAAAATCTAAGGAGAAATATAAAAATAGATAAAAATTTATTATCAGAATAAATTGTTGAAGAAATAGGATCTTCGGAATTTCTTGAGATTATCTTAAATCCTAAAAATTTGCATACTAAAATTGCTATCATGCTACTTTGTAAAGAAAACACAACTGTATCTTCTTTATTAGATTTTTTTAAAATTTGATAAAGTATTTTTGCTGCAAATAAAGCTCTTGTATATCTTTGTGGAATAAACTTTGTGACAAAATCTTTATATTTATTCAAAAAAAAATAATCATTTTTAATTTCTTTTTTAATAAAATTTTTATTACTTATTAAATATGTATTTATTTTTTTATAATTAAAATAATTAACTAAATTATATAAATTGATACCAACACCTCCTCTTTCCATTGAAGGAAAGAAAATAATAATATTTTTAAGCTTCATGTATAATTTTTTAGCAATTGATTTAATGACTTAAAATGAAAATAATTTGTATATTTTCTAGATTCTAATTTTCCACCTAATATTTTATTATTTATATCAAATGCATTCTTACTATCTAAGATATGATAAAATTTTGTAATAAAATCGCTTTTATTATTTATCTTAAATAAAAAACCATTTTTTTCATTATTGATTATTTCTTTCGGTCCATTATTGCAGTCCGAGGAAAGAACCAGAGTATTGCACGAGAAAGACTCTATTATAACAAATCCAGGGTCTTCCCACAAAGAACTAAGAACAAAAAAAAGACATTTATCATAATATTTATAAACATTTTTTTTATATCCAATTAAAAATACTTTATCTTGCAAATTATTTTTTATAATTTTTTCTTCTAAAACTTTTTTTTCTTCACCCTCACCAATAATAATCAACTGCAAATAATTAAAATTTTTAATTATTTCTTTAAAACACTCAATTAAAAAAATAAAGTTCTTTTGTTTTGTTAATCTTCCTACCGCTAATATATACTTTTTTTCTTTAATAAAAGTCTCATCTATTTTCTGAGATTTTTTTTTACTAATATCACTAATACTAACTATAGGATCTCTTAATAAATATATTTTATTTTCATTAAAGATTTTTAAATCTTTTAAATAAGTTAATGTTTCATTCGTTGGGCATGTAATCATATAAAGATATTTAGATCCTAATCTCCAAAACATTTTTCTAATTGGGTTAAGCTTAGGCAGGCCAGATATTCTTAATATTATTTTAGTTTTGATAGGAAATATAATTTTTAATAATATTGGCAACGACGTAATTAAATGAATTAATAAATAATCTGGTTTTTTATTAATAAATAATTTTAATAATGGGTAAAAATTATACAAAAAAATTAATATATAAGAGAATCTGCTTCTAAAATATCCGGTTCTATTAATTCTTTTTAAGAATGAAGAATTATTAATATTTACTAGATTAATTCCTTTCGTTTTAAGCTCTTCAGTATACTCATCCCACTCTCCGAATGAGTTGATTATAAATGTTTCAAATTCTTTAGAATATTTATTTAAACTGTACGCGGAATTAATTACTGCTTTAACTGTGGCAACTTTAGATGTAAAAGGCGACCAGTAATAAATAGATTTCATTTTAAATTCAATTCTTTTTCTATTTTACTAAATTTTTTTACAACAATATTTACTCCAGAAGATAATTTCATATATTTTTTTTTATTAAAAATAGTTTTAATTTTTTTATTAGATCCATATGTTTTTAACATTTCACCTTTTCTTTTCTGCAAATACAAAATATCAAATTTTTTATTTATTCTTTTTTTTAAAATATTCACAACATCGATCATTTTTACTGGATTAGAAGAACATAGATTTAAAGTGATGTTGTTGATTTTTTTAAAAGATGAACGATAAAAAACATCCGTTACGTCATCTATATAAGTAAAATCTCGAAAATAATTACCAAAATTAAAAAGTTTATTTTTTAGTCCCCTATGAACATTTCTTAAAAAGGTTGAAAAAAACATATCTGGTCTACCTAAAGGTCCGTAAACAGTGAAAATTCTAAATATTATATAAGGTATTTTTAATGATGTTCTAATTTTTTGTTCACAAATTTTTTTTGTAACAGCATAATAATTCTTTGGATTTAACTTTGCATTTTCTGTTATTGGAAATTTATTTTGATCACCATATACAGAACTGGATGATGAAAAGACAAATTTTTTTATATTGGAACTATTTACAATCTTAATTAAATTATTAGTCGCAACAATATTATTCTGTTTATAACTTTTTGGATTTTTGTAAGAGTATAACACTCCCGGTTGCCCTGCTAAGTGGAAAACTACGTCGGGATTTGCATTAATTAAAAATTTTTCTGTTTTACTAAAGTTACATAAATTTATTTTTTTAAAGTAAAAATTTTTAAATCTTTTGAGATTTTCTAATCTTAATAATTTTAATTTATTTGAATAATAATTATTTAAACTATCTATTCCAAAAACTAAAAAACCTTTTTTCAAAAGCTTTAATGATAAATGATAACCTATGAAACCTGCGGATCCAGTAATTAAATATCTCATATTATTTTTTATAGATTTATCTTAAAATAATATAAAGAGTAGAAATATTAATATTTAAGTTATCATAATAAATTCATGTCAATAAAAGTAACCATTATTACTGTTGTTAAAAACGATGAAAAGTTCATCTTAAGAACTTTAAATAGTATTGATAAACAAAATTATAATAATATTGAGCATATAATTATAGATGGAAAATCAACTGATCATACTTTTTCCAAAATAAAGAGTTTTAAGAAAAAAAATCAGATTATTATTTCTGAACCAGATCTTGGAATATACGATGCCATGAACAAGGGAATAAAATTAGCAAGCGGAGATATAATTGCGTTCTGTAATTCCGGAGATCTAATAAAAAAAAGAGGAATCGCTTTGATAGTAAACTATTTTGAAGAAAATAAAGATTTAGATTTTTTATTTGCTGGTGTATGGAGATTTTATAAAGGTTCAAAGATTAAAAAAAATACGTTCTCGCCTAAACGAATTTATTATAATTTTGATTGTTATACCGCTCATTCAACAGGATTCTATATTAAAAAAACATCACAGAATAAATTAGGATTTTACAATTTAGACTTCAAATGCTCTGCGGATTATGACCTCTTTTATAGAATGATTGTTAAAATGAGAATGACAGGACTATGCACTAAAAAAAATGAGATTGTAGGACTTGTTAAAAGTGGTGGCTTTTCATCTAAATTTACTTATCTGGATCATTTAATAGAAGAAACAAGAATTAGAATTTATAATCAACAAAATATTATATGGGTAACGTTAATATTTTTAACGCATTATTTTAAAAATTTAAAAAAAATATTTTAATACAATGAAGATTATTGGGATTATATTAGTTAAAAATGAAGATATTTTTATTAAAAACAGCATTCAAAATATAATAAAATTCTGTGACAAAATAATAATTTTAGATAACTACTCAACAGATAAAACTCATGAAATAATAATAAATATTAAAAATAAATTTCAAAACAAAATAGAATACTCCAGAATAGTAAAAATTTCACAATCTCATAAATATATAGAATCTTATGCAAATAAAAAAAATTGGATATTTCAGGTAGACGGGGACGAAATTTTTGATGAAAAAAGATTATTAATTCTAAAAAAAGATATTAAAAGAAATAAGTACAACAATTTTTGGAGATTGGGTGGTGTATCATTAAACTGTACAGAATTAGATAATAAATTTGTAAAAGGTTTTCTCTCACCTCCATCTAAGACTAAAGGAGTTCTATTTAATTTTAATGCTATAAAATCATGGAAAAATTGCAGAGTTGAAAGATTACATTATGGAGATATAGTTTTTAAAAATGGATTTAACCATAATAAAATAAAAATTTTAGGCAATAACTGGGAAAATTCCAATCTAAGAAATCTTCATTTTTGTTTTTTAAAAAGAAGTTCCAAAGAAAAAGAAGATATTGTTGCCAGAAATGCGCCTTTTGAGATCGGAAAAAATCGATACTTAAAGAGCCAAATCCGTTATTTTACATATTTAATAATTAATCTAATTAAAAATAATATGAAATTAAAAAGCTTAATCTATTTATTAAAAAAAAAAGAACGACTACAATCTTTAAGAAAAATCGAACAATATTGCAGGGGTAATCTGGTTAAAAAAAATATTGAAAATATAATTAATTAATTATTGTAAAAAATGTTTTCTAAGTTAAATAAAAAAATAAATATTTTTCTTCAAAAATTTAAAATTATATTGAATATAGATACAAATTATAAACTAGCTAATCACAACTTGATATTGCCTGCTAATCACCCCCTTCCTTCTTATCAAAAAAGGCATAAATTATATGACAAATTTTTACCTCATATTTCTAAATTCTTAGAAAACAACTCAACAATTATTGATATCGGTGCAAACTGCGGAGACACACTGGTGGCGATGTATCATAATAATAAAAATTTAAATTATGTATGTATTGAAATGAATGATTTTTTTTTTAAAAATTACTTAAAAAAAAATATAGATAATCTTAAAATCTCAAAAAATAAAAATAAAATTCAATGTTTTAACATTGAAATAAATAATAAAAAAAATAACTCTTTGGATCAACTTGTTCAAAGAAATAAGATCAATAAAATTAGTTTTTTAAAATCTGATGTAGACGGATATGACTATGATATAATTAATTCTTCAAAAAAAACTATTACCAAATTTAAACCAATTATATTTTTTGAATTACAGGTGGACAATTTAAGTCAAAAAAAATTATATAAAGACACAATTAACAATCTGAAAAACCTTAATTATAATCATTGGTATATTTTTGATAATTATGGAGAATTTATTTTAAAGACTAATAATATTTTACAAGTAACACAATTAATAAATTACACCTGGAAACAGAATAAAAAAGAAACTACTAGAACAATACATTATTACGATATTTTAACATGCCAAGATAAAAATAAATTACTAATAGATAAAGTAATAAAAAAATATGAACTTCGATGATAAACTTTTTAAAAAATAATCTAAAAATAACTATTAATTACGTTAAGTATAATTCTTTATATAAAGAAACTAAAAAACTTAGAAAATCCAAAGCAACAAAAAAACTATTTCTTTTTGGAAATGGTAATTCTATTAAATTAATTGATCCCTATAAAATTCTTCAACTTCAAAAAAAAGGTTTTGAGGTAATGACAACTAATAGTTTTTTATATTCAAAAATAGGAAAGATTATTAAGCCTGATTATTATGTTCTATCAGATCATAGATTAATTAATCCTAGTCAAAAATTCTTTGATAAAACGATCAATAAACAAATAATTTTTTCTAACTCAATTTTAAAGAAACTTAATACAATTCTCTTTTTACCTTCAGATTTTTATGGAAAACATAGTTTTTTAAATAAAATTTATTATTTTAACAATTTAGAAATTAACAATAAAAACTTTGATAACATTACAAAACCAAGATGCTATCATTCAATGACTGGCTTAAAAGCCATGTCGATAGCTTGCTATTTAGGCTATAAAGAAATCTATCTATGTGGATTTGATAACGATCAATGGACAACACTCAAAGTTGATCAATACAACAATATATTTAATCAAAGGTCTCATTTTTATGGAAATCAAAAATATTATAAATTTGATCACAAGATTCAAATCGGATCTTTCTTAAAAAAATTTGCGGAAATATTCGAAAATTATGAGCTCTTTAAAAGTTATAAGATAGTTAATTTAGATAAGAATAGTTTAATAGACTCTTTTCCTAAGAAACATAATCTTAATGTTTATAAAAAATAAAATTAAATTATACATTTTTGACTTAGATGGAGTCTTATTAGACTCATCAAAAAATATGAGTCTTGCCTGGCAAGACGTTAAAAAGAAATTAAATATTAACATCCCTTTTTTTGAATACAAAAAACATATAGGTTTACCTTTTTTTACTATCTTAAAAAATATTGGTATAAAAAAAGATTATTTTAAAATAAAAAAAATTTATTCAGAAAGTTCTATTAAAAATTTTAAAAAAAAAACTACTTTATTCAAAAATACAATAAAAGTAATAAATACATTAAAAAGAAAATCTAAGATTGCAATTTTAACCTCTAAAGACACTATAAGAACAAATTATGTTCTTAAAAAAAAAAAATTGGAATTTGATTGTGTAATAACCAGTGATAACGTTAAGAACGGAAAACCAAACAAAGAAGGTGTACTTAAAATATTAAGCAAACTCAAAATTAAAAAAGGAAATACTGTTTATATTGGAGATACAAAAGTTGATGAGTTAACCGCCAAAAATGCTAAAATTAGATTTTTGTATGCAAACTGGGGATTTGGAAAAAAAAGAAAAAAATCAATTAAATCTTTAAAAGATTTAATAAATTTAAATTAATATTTTTTTTTAATTTTATCTTTTTTAAAATAATATATTGCTTTTTGATAATCGTTAATAACGTCAACAGAAAAAGAATCTCCTTTTAACTTGGGTGATCCAATACTGAAACCACCTTCCAAAGCTCTTAATAGTTCGATTGATTCAATATTCTCATATTTTGTTTTTTTAAGTTTACTGTATTTTTGCAATACAGAATTTTTAAAAACAATAATAGATAAATGTTTCAAATATTTTTCTGAAACTGTATTAAAAAAATAAGGAACATTAGATCTGCTAAACCAGTTAACTTTATTATTCTTATCAACTAAAATTTTTACAATGTTTTTTGATGTTTTTTCTTTAATTTCTAAATGAGGAACTACTATATCAAAGCTATTTTTTAAAAAAAATTTTAGTGTTTGATCAATATTTTTTGGATCAATTAGTGGTTCATCTCCTTGCACGTCTACAATAATTGAGGAAGAGCCTAATCTCAAAATTCTACTTGCCTCAGCAATACGTTCAGTCCCATTGATATGTGATGATCCCGTTTTTACAAAATTAGCGTTATATTTTTTACATACATCAATTATTTCTTTTGAATGAGTGCATACATAGACATCATCTTTTAAACTAGAAAGAATCGCTCTTTTATACGTATGAATTATGAGTGGTATATTATCAATTAATAATAACGCTTTTCCAGGAAGTCGCGTCGACTCTATTCTTGTAGGAATTAATATTATTTTTTTCAAAATTTTATTAGTTTAAATCTTTATTATGCAATTAGATTTTTTTTGTATATTAATATTATTTTATGTCAAATCAATGGAGTAAAATCTACAATCAAAAAAATTTTCATCGTAATCTCAATTCTTTGAAAGCTGTAATTTTAGCTAAGAAAAAATCATTAAGTTATAAAAAGTTATCATTCGAATTATTTAAGATAATGAATCCGCAATCTAATTCGTCTAGTCTTTATAAATCTTTCTTAGATTTTATGAACTTTATAAAGATAAATACTAAAATTAAAGCAAGTGATATTCTATTTGATTATGGATCAGGTAACGGAGCAACTTTGTTGTATCTTGTAAAAAAATACAAGATTAAAAACTATAAAAGTTTTGATGTTAATAGGTATTTTGTTAAAGTACAAAAAAAAATATTAAATCCAAAAAATATTAAAAGAATTCAACCTGGTAATAACATAAATCTAAAAACTAATTCAGTAGACTGGACAATATCTAATGCCGTCTTACATTGTCTTGATAATAAAGAACAAGTAAAAAAACTAATTAATCAATTTATAAATATTTCAAAGAAAGGATTATTTATTTCGGATATTTTTAACCCTAATTACAAAGATAAATTTATTAATTATCAAAGAAATAGACAAAACCTGAGCATAAAAGAATACAAAAAAAAATATAAAAAAACACCTCATCTATATTTTAATAAAATATTCTGGAATTTTTTAAAAAAAAATAACAAAATAAAAAAAATTAAATTTATAAACATGCCTAAAAGTTTTTATGACTCTCAATTTGGAAGGTATGCGATTTTAATAAAATTAAATTAAAAAATTTTTTAATTTAATTTTTAATTTCCTAAAAAAAGATTTTTGATAAGAATGATTGTTATACGAAAAATTAATCAGTTCTGGATTAATAAAGATTTTATATCCCAAATTATTTATAGTCGTATTTAAACTAACATGCTCACTAACTTCGTTGCCTTCTTTATCTTTTCCACTGTACCTACCTTTTAAAATAATATTCTTTTTATAAATTGCTATCCCACCAAATGCGGACTGAACTCTTATCCACTTGTTACTCTTAGATATTGTAATCATTTTAGAATAGACAGATAAGTTATGAGCTTTTTTTTTAGAAAATCCTAATTTTAAATAAAAATGATATTCTTTGTAACAATCATTTGGAGACCAAAGCAAGTGTCTTAAGGGCCAAATGTCGTAATAAGGTCCTGATTGATTTGCAGTACACACATCCCAGTATTTATTTTTAAAACAAGATAAAATGGCTTTTTTATCTAAAAGGTTATTTTCCTGATCTAAATCAACAACAAAAACATAATCAATATTTTTATAACTTTTATTATTCTTAATCTCTTTAAGATATTTATTCCTACAGTGAGCTATTCTTTCAGTTCGCAGCGGAATCCTCTTTGATAAATGACCCAAAGATAAAAAATTAAAATTTATTATATTAGTCTGAAGATTTTTTAAAATATCAGAAGTGTTATCAGTGCTATCGGATTCAATAATTAGCCATTTTACAGTTCTAAAATTATCTGTGGCATTCATAAATATATTAATATTTTTAGTTATATATTTTGAACAATTTCTAACTGTACTAACTATTAAAATATTCTTATTTATTTTCATCTATTAATAAAAATACTATTTAAGACTTTCGATTATTTTTTTTTCTTCTTCTAAACTTAAAAATATTTTTTTTCCTTCTTTATCTCTTGATTCTCTAATTTTACTCTGAACGAAACCCTCTTCTAAAGAAACTGGTTCTATTTTTTCATTTTGCAAATCTTTTCTTATAAAAAATGCATTTGTTCCTGCAGAATTCGATCCGGCAAAAAAATAATTTTTTTTATTAGCCAATTCGATCAAAGCTTTTAGTGATGCTCCATATGCTATATTTGAATAATGATATTTCGTTCTTTCAAATTGCTCATCATAAATTTTTGGAATAACTTCATAGTTATCTTTCCCAAGTCTTGATGAATACTCAATTACCACAATACAAGGATTAATTGCATTAAGCGCTTCCCAAATCCAATAATCATTTCCGTCTATATCAATCGATAATAATCCAATTTTTTTTGAACTGTGTATGTTTGCTAGTATTAACTCATTAATATTCTTTTTTGTTACAAAGGCATTTAACACTGTGAGATCATGCTTCCAGTAAATCGAATCCTTTTTAATAAACTCAACATCTTCCTGGGATTTTTCTATTAATAAACCAGTCCAGTTTCTTTTGATTAATAAATATCTAGTATTTGATTCAAGATAATTCTCAACTCCAATTTCAATAAATATATGATCATTTTTTAAAAATAAATTTTCTATTAAATAATCTATAATTCCATCTTCACCCCATTGAGAAAAAACTTTAAACTCAACTTCATTAAGATTTTTAATTTTTTTATTATTATTTAAATCAGATTTTATATTTCCCAAAAGTATATTGGCATTTTCAACTCTATCTTCTATATATTTAAAATTTCTAACTAATTTAATTAGAGTTCTAATTTTTTTTAAAAACATAATTTTTATTATTTAATAATCTATAAAAATTTAACAATTAATATCTTTCGGCAAGATATATAAATTCTGATCCAAATAAAATGCCATTACATATAACATCGATACCTTTATCGCAGTTTTTTCCAGGTTTAATTTGACTAATTAAATTCTGATCAACATTAAAACTACTAAATTCGCCAGGAAGAATATTAATACATTTTATAGGTATCATTCTTCTAAAGAAAAAATGATATGCATATTTTATTGCTCTATATCTTCTAGATTTTGACAGTTTAGGTTTTTTTGTAAGTTGAATAATAAATTTAAAATATTGTTTTTTATTTTTAGGATCTAAAGATATTGATTTATTCTTAATCCAAGTTTCTCCTCCTGCAATAACTGATTTTCCCATAGCTGCTATTTCAGAGGCAATTGTTGAGGCGTAAACTATACAGAATGAAGAATTATCAATTAAAGTATAAGAACTTAACTTATCATTAGGGGCTACAATAATAATATTTTTTGGTAGTTTTTTATATTTCTTATTAATTTCATCTATAACATTCTGTCTGGAAGGTAAGCTACCCGTTAATTCTGCTGGATGAACTCTAATAATTAACTGCAAATTATTAGTTATTGCAAAATCAATGGTTTCAAAAATCCACTCGATCATATTTTGAAATATATTTTGATCGTAAAAAAGTTGTGCATCCCAAATTACATTAGTGAATAAACTAATAATTGGTTTTTTTAAATTTATTGATTTTTCTTTTGCAAATTCTTTAAAATTAAAACTTTGATTTTTTCTCTGGAATGAAATCCAATCATCATAACCTTGTCTTCTGGAGTTAATATATTTTTTTACTTCAACTATATCTTTATTTTTTAATTTTAGATTTTTCCATAATGTTGTTTTTTCATTTAATAAATGTTTATGATAAGTCTCTTTATGTGTAAAAATAAAACAACCTTTTTTATATGTTGGAAGCCAAGTAACAACATTAACTCCTAAAGAAGAAGCTGTTTCAGCTATAATTCCTTGAGGTACATAAATCCCATGATTAAGTACTAAAGTTGATATTTTATTTTTTAATAAAACTCTTTTAGTAACTAAATAAGTTAAAATGGCAGAAAATAGATAATATCTTAAAACTTTATAACTATTTGAATCATGAAGGTCGCCCCTTGCAAAAAACCTTAAGGCACCAGCATATGCATGCTCACCTATTTTAACTTTTTTAAAAGTAAAGTTTTTAAGTTTACAATCCTCAATCTCATCAACTGTTTTTCTTGCATTAATTAAATCTGATTTGTCTAAATAATCTTTATATTTATGAACAACAAAAATTTCTGGATTCAAGTGTAATTCACTGGATTTCCAGCAATGGATACAATGTTCTTTTATCCCGCCGAGGAATAAATCCTCAACATGACTAAAGCTTTTAAAAGTTACTTCTGAACAAGCAGTTAATGCCTCATTGCATGCTAAAAAGTGAACATTTGCATCTCTTAATTTTAATGCAGATCCAAAAATGATTTCCCCATTTAAAGTTGCTTTATTGCTTCCAAAACTAGAAGCAATTAATATGTTTTTTTTATAATTATCAGGTCTTATAAAGTAAGATTTATCTAATATTTTTTTCCAATCAGGAAAGTTAGTAAAAATTTTTTTAAAAAAAAAAAAAAAGTATATTCTTTTTAAAAGAATTCTTAAAATTAAAATCATTTAAATTTTTTAAAAAAAATATTTTTTATATAAATAACATCTAACTGAAAATCTTTATTAGTTAACAAATTACCTGTATTATTAATTGCTAATAATGAATAATCATTTTGACTAAAATTTTTTTCTATTTTATAGAAAGAGTTTACTTTTTCATACTGTTGACCAAGCATTACTTCTGTTTCTATAAAGTTAATTATTTTTCTTTTTAAAGATCTTTTTGCACCAAGCAAAACTTTATCTTCGTGTGACTGTGTATCTATTTTTAATATATCGATATTCTTTATTTTATTAGTCTTTATGTAATGATCTAAAGTGATAACTCTAACTTTGCTTTGATAATACTTTTTATTTTGTTTATTTAATATTGATGATTTATTTATTTTAGAGAAGCTACTAGAGCTTGTCTTTGAATAGTTATAAAAAAACTCATATCCTATTTTATCTCCAACTGCGACTTGATTTAAATAAGTATTTCTATTTTTTTTTTTAGATAAAATACTAAATGCATCTTGATTTGGTTCAAAACAATGAATTTCAAAATTGCTAAAGATTTTTTTATATCTATCTATACTCTGTCCTACATTCGCACCTACATCAAAAATAATAATTTTTTTTCTATTATTAAAAAATTTTTTATAAATATCGTCAAAACTCAAATCATTTTTGTATATCTTATATAATCTTGAATGCTTTTCTTCCCAGTTTATTCTAGAAATGTAGAAACCAAATATTTTTAATAGATTTTTTAAAAAAAATTTAATCAAAATATTAATTAATTTATAACTCTCAATTCAAAAGGATTTGTTCTAGTATAAAAATGCACTGAATCTCTATTTTTTCCAACTACGGCGTCACCACGTCTGTGCAAAGCATGAGTGTTAACAAATACTAAAGTATTTTTGTTGCATATAAAATTCTTAGCGACTCTATCGAACAAAATTTTTTTAGAATTTGCTATCCTGAAATATTGATAGTTTTTGCTAGAAAAAACATTTTTATCACCATTTCTATAATCTTTAATTTTTCCAATAAGTCTTAAAAATGAAAATTTGATTGATTCTATAAATTCAAACAAAAGTCTTCGTAACGAAAATAATGACGAACCTGGAATAATAACTAACGGTCCATTTTCTAATTTTACATCAGTTAAATACAACCAAGCCTTAAAGGTATTATGAAAAGTATCATAATGATAATTTTTGGTTATATCTTCAATCGAAGAATCGTTAAGATAAATTCTTTCTAGTCTGCAATAAACATCTATATTTTTTTTACCTTCGCAGGATTCAAAGTTCTCTCTAATCTTTGAATTTTTAAATAATTTGAAAATATTGGGGAAGTTTTTCTCAAATGTATCATCAATTTTGCAAGATAAATAAATGGTTCCTTCATTTTGTATGTTGGAAGAAAGTTCTGAAGAAATAATCTTGTCAAATTCTAATTTAACTAATCCAAACTCATCTTTATCTAAAAAATTATCAATCTGAGAATAGCCTCTACTTTTTACTTCTTGGGAGATTTTATTTTTTTTAAAATTTGAATATCTAAAATTATAAATAAGCTTTGCTAATATATATCTGAAAACTTGTAATCCGAATATATTTAAAAAAAAAGACGGTACAATTCTTTCAAAAGAAAAAATTTTATTAGTAACTCTTAATATCATTCACAAATGATATAATAATTTTTTATTTAAAGCAAATTTCAAGAAACAATAAAAACCAATCTACAACGCAAAAATTGTTTTATAAAATTTTTTCAGTAATTATGATTTATAATATTTTTTTTGATAATCTTAGTAACTTTATTGTAAAGATTATCCTTCTTATTAATTAAAATTCCTGTCAATTTGCAATTTGTTGCAAAATTAATATCTGAGGACTTGTCACCAATCACATATGAGTTTTTTTTATCAATAACCCATCTATTTTTTGCCTGAATAAACATTCCAATATTTGGCTTTCTCAAAAATTGATTTTTTCTATATTTTTTTTTCTTGGAAAATTCGTAATAAGTGGCATAAAAAAAATCATCTATATAAGCGCCATATTTTTGTAATTTTTTATTAACCCAATTATGTAAAGCTATAACTTTTTTTTCACTATAATAGCCTCTTCCAACTCCAGACTGATTAGTTATTACAAACACATAATAATTATTATCATTAAAATATTTTATAAGTTTTTTGACTCCGCTCCTCCAAATGAAGTCTTTAACTTTATGTACGTAACCCTTATCAAGATTAATAATTCCATCTCTATCTAAAAAAATTGCAGGCTTTTTTATTACGCTTCTTAAAAAATTATGTGCTCGATAAAAATCTTTTTTAATGCCTATATCAATAAATTTATTTGTTCTATCCTTGTACACCTCGGCTTGTAATAGTTTTTTTTCTGCTAAAACTGAAAAAGTCCTATCCTCTAAACTAGAGTACTTTTTGGTATAACTAATTATCTTTTTTTTTAAAATTGATATGCCTGTATAAATTAAAAAATCATCTTTATATATTTTGTCTTTTAAATTTAATAATCCTGATTTATTTCTTTTAAAAGATCCATATCTATTTTTTACAAACCTTTTTTTTGTTAGCGCTACTATTCCTATTTTCTTTTCTGAATTAAATTTCTTATACAAATCCAATATATTGAAATTAAAAAATGTATCCCCATTAGAAACTAAAAATATTGGTTTTAAATATTTTTTTGCGTTATTTAAAGCCCCAGCAGAACCTAACAATTCTTTTTCATAAATACATTTAATCTTAACTCCAAAATATTCTTTATTATTAAATAATCTTTCATAATCTTTATATTTATAATGACATAAGAGAAGCGCTTCAGTGATTCCGAATCGGTAAAGATTTTTTATTAAATATAAAATAAAATTTTTATTATTAATTTTTAAGAGAGGTTTGGAATAATTTCTAGTAATACTTCCTAGCCTAGTCCCCAACCCACCACAAAATATTACAGCCTGAGATATGTTTGGTTTACGATTTAAGTTATAATTCATAACTTAATTATATTTTAGGAATTTTTAAAATTTTATTTTTAACTAGAAAATCTACTAATTTAATGTCTAAAGGATAATTTATATCAAAAGCATTAAATCCTTTGACAAAAAATGGAATTATATTTTTATGTGTAATTGTTTTATATTTCTTTAAAACCTCAACTTTTGAAATTTCTAAACTTGCATTCTGAGCATAAATCTTAGGCAAAGATTTATACTGAGAATTATATGAAGGCTGCCTATTAATACTCATTTTTAAAATAGGTTTTAATAAACCGCTCTTTAATATCCACATTTTTCCAGGATGTTGTTTGCATAACTCCACTGCTCTTAAAGATTGAGCTTTTTTTAATTTAAATAAATTCCATGCATCTTTGATATGAGACGGCAATCTGAACGGGTTGGTTGGTCTTAAAATAAAAAAATGAGTAAAAAATTCATTGTTTTTTTTCATTTTCTCGATTGTATAATTTACCCATTCAAAATCCGGAGAATAAGAATTGGATATATTTTTTGGTCTCAAAAATGGAACTTCCGCACCATATTTTTTTGATATGAATGCGTATTTTTTTGAATCTGTTGAAACAACAATCTTATCAAAAATCCCAGATTTAATTGCTGAAATAATAGTATAGGCAATCAGAGGCTTGCCATAAAAGTTTATAATATTTTTATTTTTTAATCTTTCAGAGCCTTGTCGAGCAGGTATTAATGCAACTAATTTTTCTTTTTTCAATTTAACAAAATATTTATTATAAAAATTTTACTTGCTTTTTAGAACTCGAAGGCAACCCGCCATTAACTGGCAAATTATACATTTTTTCTACTCTAACCCTATCGTTAAAATGGGGTGTAGAGGCCTCAATAATTTCACAATTAGTCATGGCCTCTTCTTGATGAACTGATCCTGGAGGGAAATGAAAGCAACTCCCAGCATTTAATATTTTTTTTCTTAACTTTCCATCTCCTCTATCGTATCTAATAATTAATTTTCCTTTAACTAAATATCCGCACTCATTTTTCTTATGATGAAATTGTAATCCACCTTTTTTTCCTTTTTTAACTAATAATCTTTTTAAAGTTAAAACTTTAGATATTAAAACTAATAATTCTTCTTTACCCCAATCTCTTTTTCCAACATTTTTTACTTTAGGGAATAAGACTCTACTTTTTTTCATTTTATTTTTTTGAGAAGAATTAATTGATCTTTTTTAATTTCAATTTTAGTCTTTTTATTTAATATTTTTTTATACTCATAAGGTTTCAGACCACCTCCAGGAGACTTAAATGAAATATCAGCATATTTCAATATAGTATCTTTTTTTAAATCTCTCGATGCTACAATTGATTTATACATTTTTTGCAAAGGCATTTTTTCTGATGATAAAATTTTTTTATTTTTTGATCCTAAAATTAACGGTATTCTTCTTAAATTTCTTATTAATTTTCTTAAACCTTCTGGCTCTAAAGAAAACGCATGATCAGTACCTTTCCACGATCTATCTAATGTAAAATGTTTCTCAAAAATTCTTGCGCCTAGCATATAACCTAAGGGAGCTGCATCAATTCCATTCTCATGATCCGAGAGACCTATTGGATTGTTGGGATACTTTTTTTTTAATACTTTAATAACATTTAAATGCATATCTTTTAATTCAACAGGATAGGCTGCTGTACAATGCAAAATTGAAAGCTTTTTATTTATTTTACTAATATTTTTAACTGCTCTATCTATATCTACAAAATTGCCCCCTCCCGTGCTTAAAAAAATAGGCTTTTTTGTTTTTGCAATAGCTGTTTGTAATGGCAGATTCACTAAATCTGCAGATGCAATTTTGTATGCCTTAATATTTAATTCTTCTAAAAAAAATAAACTCACAAAATCAAACGGAGTGCATAAAAATTCTAAATCAATTTTTTTTGCATACTTGATTAAGTCTTTATACTCTTTTTTTCCAAATTCTAAATATTCTCTATGCTGCCCATAGGTTTTTCCATAACTATTTTCACTTTCATAGGTTCTATTATAAAAATCTCTGGTATAAAGATCCATATTACTTCTCTTTTGAAGTTTAACTGCATCAGCCCCACATTCTTTTGCTGACAAAAAAATTTTTTTTGCTATCTCAACTGATCCCTTATGATTATGTCCTACTTCAGCAATAACAAAAGGTTGCACTATTTTTATATTCTGGCCGTTAAATAAACTTTTAAATTTTAACATAATAAATTAAGTTTAAATTAAAATTACAATTATTATAAGTTAAAAGATTTAAGAATTTTCTTTGCATGATATATCAACTTTTTAATAATTGAAAAAAAATAAACAAATTTGGATAAGAAAAAATAAAATAAGTTAATTGAAAGGTTAAAGTTTTCAAGTTTTTTAATAATATCTTTCACATTATTAATTTTATAGTTTATTAAGAAAAAGCTGTTTTGAGAAATATTAAAATATAAAAAATTTTTTTTAATATGTATTGATGAAACAAAATGATCAATAATTTTTTGCTCTATAACTCCTTCAATAATAATCCCTCCCAAAAATTTCGCTTTATTTTTAATAATATTTAACAATTTGTTTAATTCTTTTAGTTTAAATTCATCTAAATTTAAAACAATGATACTATTTAACTTATAAAAATTATTTTCAATGAAAAAAAGAATTAAGTTTTTAATCTTAGAACTATATATGAATCTATAATATCCATCATGAGATCTATTTAAGTATCTGTTTAATTTAATATAAAAATTAGTTTTAAGAATATTTTCTTTTTTTCGTTGTAAATTTAATGAGTAAATATCAATATATTTAAACATCTTACTAATATAGGGAATTTTACTACAATAATTTGATCCTAATTCAATATAATTGTAGATGGGTATATCCCTAATTAAATTTAACATTCTAAATAAATTAATAAAATTTGTTAATTTTTTTATTGGAAAAATTGTGTGCCAAAAAATTCTAATAATATTAATTAAATTTAAGCAGTCGTCATAATTTTTTGAACTTTTAAGTTTTATTATCTTTTGAATTTTTTTACAATTTTTTATAGAATATTTTATAGATTTATAATTTTTATTTTTCTTATAAGAATCATAAGAATATTCAAAATTATAATTATTCTTTTGCAATTTTTTTATATATCCAATTTTTGTTCCCCTCAATTCAAACCGTGGTAACTTAAAAGCTGTAATCCCGAAACCTGATGAATCTATATGATCAAAATTTATACTGGCTCTTTTTAATAATTCCGCATCTGATCCTGAAAAATAACCTTTTGTTATTGATTTTTCGTCTATAAAATCAATTTTTACAAAATTTTCTTTTTTGAATATGTATGCTGCAGCTCCACCGCCATGCTGCATTTGAATATTTTGAAATTTTATTTTTGAAAAAAAAATTTTTTCAAGATAATTATCCATACTATAAAAATCAGGGTTAGAACTATAAAATTGGTAATTTAAATATTTTCTAGGAATCCAGACAAATTTTTTATTAAGTTTTTCATCTTTTATTAATGAAAAGATATTTTTTATGGAATTTAAGCTAAAAATTGTATCGTGCTGACAAAGCATCACATGACTGCCTGAAGAATTCACGATTCCTAAATTGTTTGCTTTTTCAGTAAAAAAATTACCTAAAATATTTTTAGAATTTTTAATAGCTTCTTCCGTACTTAATTCCAAAAAAAAAATTTTATTAATATATTTTTTTTTAATAACACTAAATTCTTGACTTATTTTATTTTTGCTACCCCAATCAACAACTATAAATTCTATATTTTGAAGGAGTTTTAGTTTGTCTGTATTATATAGAAAATAATTAATACTAAATTCTAATCTATTTAAAAAATTTTCAATATAATAATCGTTTCTAGCTGGAATTACTATTGATAATTTATTTTTATTTTTCATTCTTATTTTAGTTTTGCATAATTATCGACGGTAGTAATTTTCTGATTTTTAAGAAAAAAAATTTTATTGCAATTTCTCAATAAATCCAACTTGTGAGAAATTATAATTAAAGTTTTTTTCTTATAAAAATTTTTAATATTTTTTATAACTCTTAAAGCAGTAAAATTATCAAGAGCGCTAGTAGGTTCATCCATAATTATTATATTTGAACCTTGGTACAAAGCTCTAGCTATAGATATTCTCTGCTTTTGACCGCCAGATAAATTTTTTCCTCCATCTAAAATATAAGTTTCCAAACCATTTGGTAAATCTCTTAGAAAATCATTTAACTCTGCTAATCTACACATTTTATTTAGCAGTTTAATATTATTTTTATTTGAATTAAAAATAATATTATTTTTTATAGTATCATCTAATAATATTACATCTTGTGAGATGTAAGAGAAAAAATTTTTACTAAATCGTAAATTATCTTCAACATATTTTCCGTCTAAAAAAATTTTACCGTAGGTTGGTTTTAATAAACCCATAATTAAATTTATTAAAGTTGTCTTGCCAGACCCAGATCTTCCAAAAATCCCATAATTAAAACCTTTTTTAATATTTAGATTTATATTTCGAAAAATATCTGATTTATTTTCATACGAAAAAGTAACGTTTTCAAATTTTATTGATGAATTAAATTTATTTATAAAAAATTTATTTTTTTCTAAAATTAAATTTTTTTTTATATTTTTTGCTTCAAGCAACAATAATTTTATAGAAGGAGAATAAAAAACTAATCTTGCCCATGAAAAAGATAATGAATTAAAACTTGGTAATAATCTAATTGAGTAAATTACATACGTGCTGGCAATTAACAAAAGGTTTTCGTTCTTTATATTTGAAATTGAAAATATTAATAGAATTGAAATTACAGCAAAAATAAAGCTTAGTTCAATTGCAGATTTTGAAAATCTGGAAACTGTGTTTAGGTATATGTAACTTTCATATAAAGCTTCTGTTTTATCTAAAAATTTTCTTAAAAAGAAATTTTTAGCTCCAAAAAGTTTAATTTCTCTAAATAAAGATAGTGACTGCAGAATATATTTATAAATGCCAGATCTCAAATTAAGCGATAATTTTCCTAAATAATTCAATTTTTTATTAAAAACATAATGATAAATAATTACCACGATTGTAAAAAAGGTAATTATTGAGAAAGTAACTATAGGGTTAATAAAGAATAAAATTACGAGTACTAAAGATATAACAGCAAGTTCCTTAATTATATTTAAAAATAATAATAATGAATTTTTTAAAGTTTCGTTTTCAGCGACAATATTCCTAGTAATTTTATTTATATCTTGAGTTAAATGGATTGAATATTCTTGATTAAAATAATAGTTAAAAAATCTTTTAATATTATAAAGCGCAAAGTTATTAATTACTTTATTTTCATAATAAATAACAACAAGTAAAAATAAATTTTTGATAACAAAAATAATAAAAATTAAAAAAGCAACAAATTCTATATTAAGATAACTTAATAGATCAAAATTATCTGTAATATAATTTGGTAAGTTTTTTAAAAAAAAATTATTTTTTTCTTCACTTACTAAGTAATAAAAAACTAACGGGATAAGAGCAATCCCAATGAATTCAATAAAATATAAAATAATAGATAAAAATAATAAAAATATTAACCTAATTTTAATGCTTAAATTTAGAGTTAAAAAAAAATAAACTATGTTTTGCATGTTAAACAATAATTTAGCATAAAAGATAAACAAATAATGTTAATAATTGCATATTACGATTTAACCTATATTAGAACTGGTAAATTTATATGACTAAATTTTTAATAAATTTAATTTTAGCAAAATTATAATATAAAGTACTAAATCTTGAAATAATGAAGTTTAAAAAAGTTGCTATTTTATCTCTAATTTCACTTTTAATCTTTATTACTTTCTTTTTGCATTTTACTGCATCTAGTTACGGTCAACTTTACACTACATTTTATAAGCCGACATACTTCTTTGTTGCAAAGAGAATTCAAGAAGGTATTTACCCATTTTTTTTTAATAATCTTAACGGTACAAATATAATTGGGGACAGTATGGTCTCAATTCTTTATCCAATAAAACTATTACTATTACTAACCAAGATTGATCTGGACGTTCAATATTATATTTCTCTATTTTCTCAAATTACTTTAGCTGTAATATTTATTTTTTTTTTTCTAAAAAAAAAGTTTGTAATAAGCAATGATATCTTTTTAAAAATATTATTTGCTTGTCTTTTTTTGTCCTTGCCTTTTTTTCAAGCCAACATAGTTCACGAAATGTGGGTTGGGTCGTTTTGCTTATTTTTTTCAATCATACTTGTTTATCTTCTTTATCTTCAAAATTTTATTAAATACAAAATTTTTTTATTAATTAATTCTTTTTTATCATCATTACTTATCATAGTTGGTGGTTGGCACCTCCAATGGATATTTATAACAAGTTTTTTTATTTCTATTATTATGATGAAATTAAAATTTAATAATATTAATTTTTTTAAAACAATTTCACCTTTAATGTTTGGATTTGGAATTTCTTCTATTCAATTTTTTTTGAGTTGGGATTTAGCTTCTATAACTGAGAGAAAAATTGGTTTTTTCGATATTGATGGTTTTAATAACTTCGCATCTTCTATCTCCTATGTGGGTTTTATAAATCAAATAGCGTCTATTGAATTATTAAATATAGCTAGCAACACTTTTGGTGGCTTAGAATTAACAGTAAGTACAATATCTTGTGGATTGGCGCCTGTAATTTTTTTTTTTTCAGACCTAAAAAGATCTGGAAAAGAAGTTTATAGGGATCCTATTAAATTTTTTTTAATATCAATAATTTTAATATGTTTTATTAGAAGTCTTGGCGGTCTTTTTTTGCCAAATCTCATAATTCACGGTTTACCTTTTTTTGGTCAATTTCGGACTACATTTCGTGAATTAATAGGCATAGAAGTTATAATTATTATATACTCTTTATATCTTTTTTCAAAAAATCAGTTGAAAACTGACGATAAAGTTTTAATTTCACTTTGTTATTTATCTATAATTCTCGGTATTTCTGTTTTTTTAATAAATTTTTTTTTAGATAATATTTCATACAAAATATTTTTATCAGTTTTAATTCCATTGTTTATAATTATTATATCAAAATACTATAAAAAAAATATTTGTAAAAAAATAATAATCTTATCTATTTTTGAACTTTTTTTTACTAATGCTCTAATACCAAATGATCTTAATAAAAAAGTTTTTTTTAATGAAGTTAAAAACTGCAATCTTCCACTAGAATTTAAGCCGGCTGCATTCGATATATTTAATTCGGCTAATAAACGAGAGTATTATTATAACCATAATATTTATGGAAAATTAATTTTGAATTCTGAAAATATAAAAGAAAGTCAATGTCCATTTATTTCTCAAATTGATTATGGAACATTAACGCCTGTGCACATAAGACATATTTTACAAAATCAAGAAAAATATGATGACACTTTATCTCTGTATCTCGCATTGAATTTTAAAAATGTTCATTTAAAAATTGATAATATTGATGTGGAAAGATCCTTATTAAAAATAAAAGATATAAAGTTTCCAGAATTGCATATGAATAATGATAAATTAAATTTTTTTACTTATGAAATTTTAAAAAAAATCAATCTAGATAACTATTTTTTTATAGAAAAAAACTACAAAACTATCGTCTCTCAATTGAATTCTGTTGATGTAAGCATTGCTCCATTTGCGCCTAATCGATTAATATTTTTTGATCAAAATTATAATGTCATTAAAGCTAGTAATTACGGACCATTTAAAATTATTAATGGAAAATTTTTTGAAGTAAATATTTTTTACGTGCCAATTCTTGAAATTCTTGGTCTTTTTTTTTTATTTTTATCTTTAATTACCCTGTCTATTATATGTTTGAAAACAAAATAACTTTTTTAAAAATTATAATTCTATCAATCTGTTCCTTTTTGACCGTTATTTATTTAATTTTTCGTCCATGGAAACTAATAGATATATTTTTTATTTTTTTATTTGCTTTATTTATTATTTATGCTTTTGAATTCAAAAAAATTAATATTCTTTTCTTACCGTTAATCTATATATTTATTATTTTTAATTTTGAAATTACACAAGCAATTACTTCACCTGATTTATATAATATAAAAATTAATAAAATTTATAAAAATAATTATACCGACAATTTTTTTAATTATCTTATTTCAAAAAAAGAAAATAGATTAGTAATTCCTGGAGTATACCCTATTAATATAGAAACATTAAAAATAAAAAAATACATCACTTTTTAAAAATTTTTCTATCTAATTTACGACAACATTAAAGTGATTATTTATTTTTTACAATTTTATTATTATTAAATATTATTTTACTACCTTCATTTGTAAATTTCATTTTGATCTCTGGAAGGTTTATATTTTTTGAAACTTTTCTTTGAAATTTTTTAGGTGTCATAAATACTAAAAAACCTCCGCCGCCAGATCCACATAATTTTCCACCGATTGCTCCATTTTTGATTGCTTTTGCATACATTTTATCAATTTTAGAATTTGAAACTCCTTTAACTAATTTTTTCTTAATCATCCATTGTTTATTCAATAGATTACCAATTTTATGAATTAATTTATTATTATCCCTTCTCATGAAGATTTTCTGAGCCTCAGATGCAATATTATAAATTTGATTATAATACTCCTGTTTTGACTGTATTGATAAAATTTTTTTTTTTTCTAATTTTTGTGAATTTCTCTGAATTCCAGTATAAAAAAATTGTAAAGATTTTTCTAGAATATTCATTTTTTGTCCACTTAATTTTAATTTTGTACATTTAAAACCTTTTTTTTCAAAATTTATAATTCTAAGACCGCCGTATGAAGCTATTACTTGATCTTGCGATCCAACATATTCTTTGAGAACTTTTTGCTCAAAATCTATTGACAACTCTGCTAATTTTTTTTTGGAAATTTTAATATTTAAATATTCATTTAATGCATGAAGTAGTCCTACTGTAAAACTTGAACTTGAACCAATTCCTGATTGTGCATGAAGATCACCACTATGAGTTATATCGAGCCCATCATTTAATTTATTTATCTTAAATAATTTAATAGCCTCTCTAATTACAGGGTGCTTTATTTCTTCTTCGTTAACCACTTCTTCTCTTAAAAAATATCTTATTCTATATTTATAATTGAATATTTTTGGTAATTTTTTTAATTGTATATATGAAAAGTGATTTATCGATCCTGATATAACCTTACCTTTTTTTTTATTATACCATTGAGGAAAGTCAGTACCTCCACCAAACAATGATATTCTATATGGAGTTTTTACTATAATCATTTATGCATTAATTTTTTTTTATACCAAGACAACGTTTTTTTTAGTCCTAAATCTATATTAATTCTTGGTTTAAAATCTATTAAGCGTTTAGCCTTTTTTATACTTATTAATCTCTTGGGGATCATTGATGGTTTTAATTTATCAAAAAATATTTTATGTTTATTAAGTTTCTCTAATTTGATTAATTTATATAGAATTTTTCTTACGGTTATTCCTTTTCCACTGGCGAGATTAATAATTTCATATCTATTTACTAACTTTAAAATTTTTATGATAGATCTTATAAAATCATCTATATACAAAAAATCCTTAAGATCATTTCCTGTTCCCCATACTATTATGGGATTTTGTTTATCAACTACTTTTTTTATTAAAGAAGGGATTACTTTAGACTTTGCTTCATTAAATTTATCATATGGCCCATATAAATTTCCTGGCCTAACAATTACAGTTATTAATTTTTTTTTTAGTTTATTTGTATACATATCGCAAAGAACCTCGGAAAATCTTTTCATCCAACCTACTATGAAATATTTCTTGTAGAACTTAAATTTAGCATCTTTTTCAGATACATGAGAATTTGAAAATGGATAAACAGTATTGCTGCTTATAAAAATAAATTTTTTTACATTTCTATAATAGGCAGACTCTAGCATGTTTATATTCATTCTTAAATTCGAGTTCAAATGAAGTAAGGGGTTATCATTAATATCTTTGGCTCCGGAAGAATTAGCAGCACACATAATTATAATGTCGATTTTCTTACAAATCTCAATACAAATTTTTTTTTTTTCCAGATCTGCTTTAATATATTTTACATTTTTAAATCTATTAAATTTTTTTGATTTAAAATAAGTAGCGGTAATTTTGTATTGTTTTAATTTTGATAATTTTTGTAATAAATTAATTCCAACAAAGCCAGATCCGCCGGTAATTAATAAATTTTGTTTCACTGTTTGGCTAATGTATTATTTATTTTTTTTAAAATTTATTCTATTTAAAATAGTTATGTCTTTTTTTATACTGGTCGTTATTTTTTATGAACCATTCCCAAGTCTTTTTAAGTCCTTTTTTTAAAGAAACTTTAGGATAGTAGCCTATAATTTTTTTTGCATTATTAATATTCATTATTCTCTTTGGAAAACCAGAGTCTTTATTTGTATCAAATTCATAATTAAATTTTACAATACTTGATAGTGTCTCCACTAATTCTTTAATTGTGCACCCTTTTCCACTTCCTAGATTTAAAAAATCTAATTTTCCAGTTCCTTTAATGATAGTCAAAATTATTCCATCTGCAACATCTTCTGCATATGCAAAATCTCTAATGGATGAACCATCGCCCCAAATAACTAGAGGATTTTCTTTTTTAAAAATCCTGGACATTAGTGAAGGAATGACCATTGCGTTATTGGAGTCAAAATTATCTCCGGGGCCATAAACATTACATGGTCTGACAACAAAAAAATTTTTTATATTGTATTGCTTTTTATAAGCTTGTATTTGCATTTCAGCCATTCTTTTTGCCCATCCTGGAAACATATCCATTGGGGGTTCGCAAATATCCTCTTTATCTTCAATAAATATTTCTTTGCTTGAGTAAGCCCCAATAGAACTAGTATAGACTAATCTTTTTACACTATTTAAACGACATGCCTCCAAAATATTAGTATTCATCATAATTAGAGGCACAAAAAAACTTGCAGGTTTATCAATTGTGACTTTTACTGAACCTTTTATTCCAGAAATATGAAATACATAATCAATATTTTTTGTTATTTTCTTACAAAACTCGAAATTTGTAAGGTCACCTTTAATATATTTTGCCTTCTTTTCTAAAACTAAATCATCTAGTGACGCTACAGTAACCTCAGATCCAAACTTAACTAATTTACTAACAACAAACCTTCCTATAAGTCCAGTTCCTCCAGTTACTAAGATTTTTTTCTTAAAAAAAAAATTTATTTCTCTTTTTGTATAACTCATATAAAAAAATCAACAATATTTTTATAAAAATAAATTTGAAATCAGTTAGTCAAACACAAAATATGAAATTCTGGAACAATAAGGATGTCTTTTTAGTTTTATTTTATTTAGACCGATTGTATCCATAATAGCCATAGTTTCTCCAGGAGAGTCAGCATCATTCGCTTCATCAAAGCATACAATTGAACCTTTAACAAATCTAGGCTTTAATAACTCAAAACATTTTTTTGTTGGTTCGTAGATATCGAAATCAAAATATGCTAGTGAAACTATTATTTCTGGATTTGTTTTTAACAAATTTTTGAGTTTAATAATTGCATCTCCTTTTGTAACAAAATTTTTGTTTATATGCGATAAAGGGTTAAGTTTATCTAATAAATCTAAATGATTTTTTAGGAAAGATTCATATCCTTTTGCAGTTTTCAAATTACCTTTTTTCATCAATTTAGAAACTCCATCATTCTTATGAATTTTTTTAAATCCTTCAAAAGTGTCAAATGCAAAAATTCTTTTATGTCTATTAAATGGTTCATAAATTGATCTTAACATTGAAAATATAACTGCGTTCTGTCCCCATCTTGTTCCAAAATCAAAAATATTTCCGTTAATCTCAGTCTGACTTTTATAAATATCATTTAAACAAAGTATTCTAGAGAGATTCTTTGATGTAAGAAACATTCCTAAATTTTCAAGAATTTCATTATCAGGTATTTTTTTTGAAAAAAGATTTTTTAATATTTGATCTTCTACTCTATCTTCTTCATTAGTCTTAAAGCTTAATTTACCAAGATTATTTAGTTTATTCATGACTAATTTTTTAAAATTACATTAATACTATAATTCCAACCATAAGCAAGTACATAAGCCCAAAATCTTAATCTGCCTTCAACTAAATAATAATCTTTATTAATTTTTTCTACTTTTATATTTTTTAATTCACAACCACTGATTATTTTTTTTGATAATTCGTATGGAGAAGGTGTAAAATTAAATTCATTTTTAATTGCAGCTTCAAGTTTTTTTTTTTTAGAATAACCCTTATAAGGGTATATTATATCTCTTAATTTAATTTTTATTGTCTTGATTTTAAACTCATTATTTATCATTAAGATATCATTACTGCTTAATTTATAATCTAAAACAGCACAATTAGAGCTTATGTTCTGTAAATTAATTGAATGTGGTATTAGTATTAAATTCTTAGATTTTGTTAATAGATAATTAAGTATTACTGATGAAATAGAAACTTGAAATTTTTCAGATATTTTTTTTAGTAAAGTTTTTTGTAAATTACTAAGAATTAAATTTCCAGAACTAAGCGGGCTATAGCAAATAATTTTTATATCATTTTGTTCACAAAAACTTATTTTTTTATCTTCAATGGATCTGTCATTTAAAGAATATTCTTCCTGGATAAATCTAAAATCAGATTTAATTTTTTTTTTAAAATACTTAATATCGATAAAGTCATAATTACTTAAACCAAAATATCTAACATATCCTTTTTTTTTTAAATATTTAAAAGCAAAAATAATTTCATCATTCTCGACTTGATAATTTGGCCAATGTGGCTGTATAAGATCAATTTTATTAACCTTTAATCTTTCTAAACTCAGTAAAGCTGATTTAATAAAATCTTTATAATTTAAATTATGACTAGATACTTTAGTCGAGATAAAAATTTTTTTTTTGACTAGGGATGGCAACTTCCCAATTAATTTTTCACTTTCACCATTGCCATATTCCGCTGCAGTATCAATAAAATTGAATTTTTTAACTGCAAAATTTAGTGCAATTTTATATTTTGAGGAAAATTTTTCACTATAAATGAGTGGCCTTCTAATATTTATATTTATACCAAAACCGTAGCCGACAGGTTTAATATGTGAAATCAGAAGCATATAAATTGATAAATATTAAAAATTTATTTTTTTTTAGAATAACAATAAAGAATAGAGTTTACTAACATTTTGAAATATTTTTAGTTATAAAATTATGAATTATCTAGAATTGTATGATATTAATTTTATATAAAATTACCTTAATAAAATACCATAAAAATGAAAAAAATTGCTTTAATAACCGGGGTAACCGGAATGGTTGGTTCCCATTTGGTTGATTATTTATTAAAAAATTCGTCTTGGAAAATTTTCGGTTTATGTAGATGGAGGAGTCCTTTGGACAACGTGAACCATCTTTTGCCTTTAGTAAATAAAAAAAATTCAAGATTGAAATTTGTTTATGGGGACTTAAATGATTATAGTTCAATTATAAATTCTTTAAAAAATGCAAAACCTAACTATATATTTCATCTGGCCGCTCAAAGCTTTCCTTTAACAAGCTTTAGCGAGGCTAATATTACTTTAGAAACAAATATAATAGGAACATATAATTTATTAAATGCAATAAAAGAATTAAGATTAGATCCTTATATACATATATGTTCATCTTCTGAAATTTTTGGAAAAGTTAAAAAAAAAGAGTTACCTATTGCTGAAAATTGTACTTTTCATCCAGCGTCACCTTATGCAATTTCGAAAGTAGGAACAGATTTGATTGGCAGATATTTTTATGAAGCTTTTAAACTAAAAACTATTACTACCAGAATGTTTACTCACACTGGCCCTAGAAGGGGCGATGTATTTGCTGAATCCTCTTTCGCTAAACAAATTGCTCTAATTGAGGCAAAAAAAATAGATCCTATAATTAAAGTTGGAAATCTTTCTTCTTTAAGAACTTATGCAGATGTAAGAGACGCAGTCAGAGCTTATTACATGTTATTAACTAAAAATCCTAAACCAGGAGAGGTTTATAATATTGGCGGGACATACACTTGTAAAGTCGAAAAAGTTCTAAAATTTCTTCTTTCAAACTCAAATATAAAAAACATAAAAATTATAAAAGATAAAAATAGAATTAGACCAATTGATGCTGACTTGCAAGTTCCTGATACTAAAAAATTCAGATTACATTATAGATGGAAACCAGAAATTAAGTTTGAAAAAACTATGATTGATTTGCTAAATTATTGGAGAGAAAAAGTAAAAGTACAAAATTTTTTAGACAGATAAACTTAATTAAGAATGAATAAAAATGATCTTTTAAAATTTGAGGAGAAAATTAAAATAATATACGAATCTGGCAAAATTAGAGCGCCAATACATTTGTCTGGAAATAATGAAGAACCTTTAATTAAAATATTCAAAAAAATTAAAAGAAATGACTGGGTTCTTTCAACTTGGCGTAATCATTATCATGCCCTATTAAAAGGAATCCCAGAAAAATGGCTAGAGAAAGAAATTATTGCAGGTCGTAGTATGGGTATAAATAACTTAAAATATAAATTTTATTCCTCTGCTATAGTTGCCGGAATAATACCTATAGCACTTGGAATTGCCAAAGGTTTAAAATTAAAAAAAAGTAGAAATACAGTGTGGGTATTTATTGGTGACATGACATTTGAGACTGGAGTATTTAATGAATGCTATAAATATGCAAAAAATCACAAATTGCCCGTCAAATTTGTTGTGGAAGACAACAATTTAAGCACCAATACTCCTACTGATAAAGTTTGGGTAAAAAAAACCGCAAAACCAAGAGATGTTATATATTACAAATATAAAAGAAAATATCCTCACCATGGTACTGGTGGCTGGGTACTTTTTTAGAATTTTTATGAAATATAAAGATGAACTAATAAAATCGATGAATTATTTAGCAAAAAAACCTAACACAATATTTCTAGGACAATCAATTAAATATTCTGGCAACGCAATTTTTAATACTCTTATTAATGTTCCTAATAATAAAAAAATAGAATTACCAGTTTTTGAAGACACACAAATGGGTATATCGGTAGGCTTGGCATTACAAGGTTTTGTTCCGATAACTTGTTACCCAAGATTTGATTTTTTAATTTTAGCATTTAATCAATTAGTAAATCATTTGGATAAGATTAGAAAAATGTCGAGAAATGAAATGAAACCGAAAGTTATAATTAGAACATCTATAGGATCAAAAAACCCCTTAGACGGAGGACCTCAACATACTCAAAATTATACAAAAATTTTCCAAGATACTCTTACTGAGGTAAAGGTTGTATTTTTAAATTCTCCAAATCAAATATTTTCATCATTTAAAAAAGCTTATCTAGATAAAAAATCTTATTCTTATTTATTTATCGAACATGGTGACTTTTATAATCAAAAATAAAACATGAATAAAACTGTTTCTCAAATTATTGCGGAAGAGTTAAAAAAAAACAAAATAAACGATATATTTATGCTTACAGGTTATGGCGCCATGTATTTAAATGACGCAATTCAAAGAGCTAAAATAAACTATTACGGGGCAAGAAATGAGGCTGCGGCTCCTATGATGGCTGAGGCTTATGCTAAGTATAAAAATTCAATTGGAGCCGTGTGCGTAACAGCAGGGCCAGGAGCTACAAATGCGCTACCTGGGCTTGCCGAGGCTTACGTCGATAGTGCACCAATAATCATTATATCGGGTCAAGTAGAAAAAAAATTTAGCTCTGATACATATAAAAAAAATTTTTTTAGAACCCTGGGTACGGCTGAATTTTCAATTACTAGAATATTAAAAAATTTAACTAAATATTGCGTCACAATTAGAAATCCCTACAAATGTTTGTACGAAATTCAAAAAGCAATTTATTTATGTCGTAGTGGAAGACCTGGTCCTGTATGGGTAGAAGTTCCTTTGGATGTTCAGTCCTATAAGATTACAAATACAAGCAAGCTTAAAAGTTTTGCACCAAGGTTAGTAATAAGAAAAGATTCTACTCGAAAAATTAAATCCTTAGTTAAGTTATTATTTAATTCAAAAAAACCAATATTTATAATTGGCAATGGGATTAAACAATCCTGTACCCGAAATGAATTTATTAGATTAAGCAAAAAATTATCGATTCCTTTTTTAAACTCAAGATTCGTTAATGATCTGTATTCTCATGACGTGAAAGAAAATATGGGTTTATCAGGAATAAAAGGAACGCTATTTTCTAAACAAATTTTAGATGAATCAGACTTAATCGTATCTCTTGGATGTAGGTTGGCTCCAACATTAGTGCATGGCAATCCTTCTAACTTCGGCAAAAACGCTAAGCTTGTCAGTATAAACAATGATAATAATGAACTCAATAATCCATTATATAAGTTTAAATTAAAAATTAACTCTGATCTGGATATTTTTTTTAAAGATTTTAATAAATTAATATCTAAAAAAAAATTCATAAATAATTCTAAATGGCTTAATCATTGTATTTTAATTAAAAAAAATAATGAAATTCAAAATATAAAATCTGAATCTAATCCAATAGATTTATATCGATTTATGTATGACTTATGTGAGTACTCTAAGCCAAAGTCCGTACTAATAACAGATGCTGGGTCTAATTATTATATTGGTGGGCAAGCTTGGAAATTTAGAAAAAAACAAATTGAGATATCTTCTGTTGCCAATGCTGCAATGGGATTGTCAGTTCCTTTATCAATCGGAGCGGCAATAGCTTCAAAAAAGCAGGTATTGTCTGTTACGGGTGACGGCTCAATAGAACTTAATATACAAGAACTTAAGACTATCTCACATTATAAATTAAATATTAAAACTTTTGTAATTAATAATGGTGGATATGTTTCTATGAAAAAATGGCAAGATAATTTTTTTAAAGGAAATAGATTAGATACTAAAGAAAAAACTGGAGTAGGCACTTTAAATTTCAAAAATATAGCAAAAGCATTTAATCTTAAATATTTTTTAATTAAAAAAACTAACGAGATAAAAAGTAAACTAATAAAGCTTCAAAAAGATAACAATCCTTATCTGATTGAAGTAGTTACAGACCCAAATCAAAAAATTTATGGAAAAGAATTTTAAAAAAATTAGCCACAAAATTAGATATAATTTTTTACATCTACTTAAACAAGGGTACAAATATCATATCGGAGGTACCGCGTCATGTATAGATTTGCTTGTTACTCTTTTTTATGGAGATTTTATATCTTTAAAAAAAAAAGATAGGTCACCATTTATCTTAAGCAAGGGCCATGCGTTAGCTGCTTTTTATTTAATATTAATCGACCAAAAAATCATTTCAAAAAATAAATTCGATCAACTAAACTCAAAAGGGCTAATAGGTGGGCAACTTGATATTTTCAACTTAAAAAAATATGTTGACTGGAATAGCGGGTCTTTAGGGCACTCCGTTGGAGTTTGCATAGGGTTTGCAATAGCAAATCCCAAAAAAAAAATATGGACAGTAATTGGTGATGCAGAAATGGATGAGGGTTCAATATGGGAAGCTCTTTTTTTTATCTCCGAGAATAAAATTAATAATATTATAATAATTATTGATAGAAATAAAATTTCAGCTAGTTCAAAAATTGAAAATAAAGAAATTTTTGATAAAAAAATTTTAAACCAATTAAATTTCAAAATTCAGAAAATTAATGGTCATAATTTTAAAGCTATTATCAAATCTTACGATAATGCTTATAAAGAAAAGAGATCATCAATAATCATTGCAAATACAATTAAAGGAAAAGGTTTTGGAGTGGCTGAAAATAATGTTTTGTACAGTCATATACAGCCCAAAACTGAATTACTTCAAGAATTATTAAAAGTTTATGAATAGTTTGAATAAAGATATTAGAGATATATTTTTTGAAAATGTTAGAAATAATTTTTTAAAAGACAAAAGAAGTTATATTCTTACAAACGATGCAGATGTGTTTGCTCTTAAAAAAATTAAAAGTAACAAAAGATTCATAGACGTCGGGGTCGCTGAACAAAATTTAATTAATATTGCATCTGGACTGGCGAAATACAAAAAATTTCCTTTAGTCTTTGGGTTCTGTACTTTTTTAACATTCAGATGCTATGAGCAACTAAAATTTAATGTGGCTAGCCACAATCTTAATGTTAAAGTAGTCGGTATTGGCCCCGGATACTCATTCCCGCACGATGGACCTACTCATCATGGAATTCAGGATCTATACCTAATGTATCTCATACCGGAATTTGAAATTTATAATGTTAGCGATAATAACTTAGCTAATTTAATTTCTAATAGCTTACCAAATATCAAAGGTCCAACTTATATTAGATTAGACAAGGGCATCTTAGAATATAATAAAGAGATAACATATGACTTAAAGAAAGGATACGCTCTAACTATTCAAAATAAAAATAGCAAAACATTAATTATTACAACGGGAATATTAAATAAAATTGCTAATGAATTAGCTTTAGAAAATAAAAATATTGATGTTTTAAATTTATTTAAATTTAAAAATTTTAACAAAAAAAAATTTACTAATATTTGTTCAAGATATAAAAAAATTATAATATATGACGAAAGCACAATTAGTGGTGGTATAGCTCCTATAATTGAAAATATTTTTAGAAAATATAAATTTAATAATAATATTTTTTATTTATGCTCACCTGATAAACAGTTATTTAAATATAAAATGACTAGAGATGAAATTCTTAAAATAACCAAAATATCAAAAAAAGATTTAAATAAAATTGCTCAGTCTTAAATTAAAATAAATACTATTGAAAATTATGCTCAATTTTAAAAATTTGTTATTAATAAAATTTGATTTTATTACTTTTTAATAAAAAATTTTATTCTAGTAAATATAATTAAATAAACCATTTTAATTGCCAGGATTAAAGATCTAATAAAATTGTAAGTAATTTTTGACACACCTTTTCTATATAAATAATTAATTGGAATTTCTACAATTGAACATTTTGTGCTGATCAAATGTATCATCAACTCAGGTTGAAATTGTGAACCATTAACTTTTAATTTGTTATGAATTTGAATATAATTTTTTCTTGATATCAACTTATATGTACATCCTACGTCTGTTAAAGTTGGTCCATTAAAAAAATATTCTAACATTTTTGCAACTATAATATTTCCATATCTTAAATAGAATGTCATTTTTGCTCCTGGACCAATCATAGATTTTGAAGTTCTTGTTCCAAAAACACAATCAAATTTTTCTGAGTAAAGTAAAAATTTAAAAATATCAAAGGCATCAAAAGTGCCATCGGGTTCACAGGTAATAATATAGTCTGAAGTGCAATTTTGAATTCCAGTTCTAAGTGCTATTCCATATCCTTGTTGTTTTTCAAAAATATATTTAGCTGCTGTTTTTTTTATTTCACCGGCAGTATTATCAATAGAATTATTATCGACAACTAGAATCTCATCAACTACTCCAGTAGAAAAAAAATTATTTATACAATCTTTAATACTAGTTTCCTCATTATAAGTTGGCAGGACAACAGAAATTGTTTTATTTTTATACATAAATAAATTTTATCTAATTTAATTTAATTTTTTTAGAATTAATTAAGGATTGTAATTAATTTTCCCTATCAAAGAGTCAACAATTGAGGCTAGATATACAAAATGAATAGACTCAATTAAATTGTATGCATTAGAATTAACCCAAATATTTAATCCTTTGCTATTAATTCTTCTTAGAGAATTATTGTAATTTCTTCCTGTAAAAGTAATAAATTTTATTTTATTTTTTTTACAAAATTTTGCTGCATTTAGTAAATTTTTAGAATTTCCTGAACAAGATAAAAAAATAATCAAATCTTTTTTATAGCAATTCAATTCAATACATTTTGCTACATAATTTTCAAAACCAAAATCGTTAGAAAAACAAGTGATTAAGTTTGATTCATTGAAATTCTTTGAATTAATTTTTGCGTTTTTAGTTAAATCTACCGATATATGACTAGCAGTTGAAGAGCTACCTCCATTGCCAATTATATAAATAACACCGGCTCTTTTTTTACATTTAATAATACTCTTCTTAATTTCATCTAAAATTAATAGATTTTTTTCATCATCAAATAATTTTTTTAAATAATTAAAATACCTTAAATAGAATAAATACTTTTTTTTAAATTGCATAAAATAAAATTGTAAATTATTTATATAAGTATGTTAATGCATTTAATACATTTTCATAAATCTTATGTAATTTTGTAAGTTTCCCTGAAATTTTCATTAACTTTTTATTAACGAGTAATGTTACTATATCAATTTTACACTTAATATATTTAAAATGTTAATAAATAGAAATAAAAATAAAAATCAGTTTTTAAATAAGATTGAATTATCTACAAAAAATTCTTTTAATAATTATCACTCCTTTTATAAAAGTCAGCATTGGGAAAGATATGATTTAAGAAAAAAATTATATATAAAATCAAATTTATTTAATTTTAGAAATAATAAATTATCAGACGGCTTGGACGATCAAAATTCATTAAAAAGTATTAAAAAAAATTATAGAAAACTTATAAAAATAACCAAAAAAAAATTTTTAATAAAAAACTTACTAAATAAAAATATTGGAAATTTAAAAAATTTTGAAACATATGAAGGGAAGATATTAGATTTTGGTCAATTATTCTTTATCTATTGGTTATATCTTTTAAAGCAAAATATAAAAAAAACTAATTTTATTTGCGAAATAGGATCTGGATATGGTGGCTTTGCCGAAAAAATATTAAGAAATTATCCTGGTTCTAAATATTTAATTATTGATCTTCCAGAAGCCAATTTTTTATCAAGTTATTTTTTGTCAAAAAATTTTCCAAATAAAAATATATTATTAGCCTATGAAAAAAAGCGAGAGATAATTTATAAATCTGATTTTGATAAATACGACATCATCATAATTCCTCCTTGGTTTAAAGTGAGAGGAATAAAATTTGATCTTTTTATAAATACAAGATCAATGATGGAAATGGATAAAAACATTATATTTAAATATTTTGAATTTATTCAAAATAATATTTCTGATAAAGGCTATTTTTTTAACGTAAATAGATACTTTAAAAATACAGTAAAAAAACCATTGAAACTAATTGATTATCCTTACGATAACAATTGGAACACTATAATCTCTCAACCTTCCTTTCAGCAAAGGCATATAAGAATATTATTAACGCAAAGATCAAAAAATCCAAAAAAAAGCATACAAGAAGAATTTAAAAAAATTAAAAAAATAACTGAAAAATATTTCTTAAAAGAAAAAAGTAATAAAATACCTTTTTATATAAATATCTACTACTTTGTAAAAAGAAGAATATATTTAGGGTATAAATATTTAAGAAATTAAATTTGTAAAAAATTTAACATTGTAATTTGTATCTTAAAATTTTTTCAGTGCATAAATCAAGCCAATTGAGCTATTAGTAACGGTAAGCTTAACGTGTTACCACGCTTCCACACCCGTCCTATCAACGTCGTAGTCTACGACGGCTCTATAGGAAGAA
>Ga0114978_10000205_pt1 | contig 48972 bp, 36 predicted proteins | sample S_140212_EF_Meta_FD_87027 | JGI IMG/M metagenome (GOLD analysis project Ga0114978, IMG submission 87027) | Freshwater microbial communities from Lake Simoncouche, Canada to study carbon cycling - S_140212_EF_MetaG | ecosystem: Environmental > Aquatic > Freshwater > Lake | place: Lake...
ACGGAGATTACAGCAGACCTCGTGGTCGAGCTTAAAGCTGCATAGCAGCTCTGACCGAGCTGTTCAGGAAAAGCAAAACGGGCACATCGTTTCCGATATGCCCGTTTTGTCCAGTAGCGGGGACAGGATTTGAACCTGTGACCTCTGGGTTATGAGCCCAGCGAGCTACCGAGCTGCTCCACCCCGCGGTGACCGTTATCGGCTTGTCCAACACTACGGCAAATCAGTCGCAGGCCCAAATCGCGAAAGGCCAGCGGGGCTATGCCGCACTGCCCGTCGCCTTGCCCGTCAATTTGGCTTCAGCAGCAGCCGCCCGCTTCAACGCTGCAGCCAGCTGCTTTTGAGCCTGGTCATAAGCAGTGAAGTCATTCGACTTCAGCGCTGTTAAACCATTCTCATAAGCCCGTTGCGCATCGGAGATGGCCGCAGTGAGTTCACTTGCAGCACTGCCATCTGAGCTTGTGGTCGGCACTGGCTTTGGGGTACTCGTGCCCGGCTTCACAGCCCCACTACTTGGAATTGATTCCACACCGGCATCAGGGCTGAGCGAAAACACCTTGTTCAAAGCTGCAACAAGAGTGTCTTCGAGTGCAACGTTTTGGCCATAGCCAACAAGCACCTTTTGTAGGAGTGGGAAACCATCAGTGGAAGCTCGCAAATACACAGGTTCGACGTAGAGCATGCCTTCGTTAAATGGCAGCGAGAGCAAGTTTCCAAGGTCGACTTCTGACCCGCCGCGCCTCAGCAGCGACAACTGCGACGACACAGTCGGATCTGACTCGAATGCATTCTGAACCTGCTGCGGTCCTGGAATGGTGGTGTTGCTCGGCAACTGCAGCATTCGAATCTTGCCGTAGTCCTTGAGCGGATCAGAACTCACTGACATGAATGCGGCAAGAGTTTGTCGTCGCTGCGGAGCAAAGGTTGATGTCAGTGAGAACGCCGGCAAGGTCTGCCCCGGCATCTGTAGAGTCAAGTAATAAGGCGGCTGGTAGACCTGCGCTGGTGACACAGTCGGATCAAAGGGAACGATCCAGGCATCAGTGCCGTTGTAGAAAGTCGACGCGTCCGTCACGTGGTAACGGCTCAAGATTGTGCGCTGAACCTTGAACACATCTTGTGGGTAGCGCACATGAGAAAGCAAGTCAGGTGACATCGCCGAACGAGGCTGCACTGTGTCAGGGAATGCCTTCATCCAAGTCTTGAGAACGGGGTCAGTTTGATCCCAGCTGTAGAGCGTGACTGTGCCGTCATACGCGTCGACAACAGCCTTAACTGAGTTACGCATGTAGTTAATTTGATCAAGTGGCGTAATGCCATTTCCGACGGTTCGAGTATTGAGCGAGTCACTCGTTGCATCGGCTAAAGAAACCCGACTTGAGTACGGGTAATTATTCGATGTGGTGTAACCATCGATGATCCACTGGATCTTGCCATCGACTACTGCTGGATAAGGATCTTGATCAAGGGTGAGCCACGGTGCAACCTTGGCAACGCGAAGAAGTGGATCACGTTCGTACAAGATTCTAGATTCTGGGTTCACCAAATCTGAGAGCAAAATATTTGAGTCCTGGAACTTGGTGGCGAAAAGCAAGCGACTAAAGAATGAGCCCATCGAAACGCCACCGGTACCTTGATAGGTGTAGTTCTTTTGGCCGGTCGGGCTGGCATCATCTGGGTAATCCAGCTCAACTGGAGCAGAACCCTTTGGCGCACCGACAATGCTGTACAGCGGTGAATTTTCACCGAAGTACACCCGAGGTTGCTGAGCTGACAGCGTCCCGGATGGTGGGATATTGCTGGCGAAGAAGTCTGGCTGACCTGAATCTTGCACTGTGTTGTCATGCGCAGCCACAAACCCGTAGCCATGAGTGAACACAGCCTTATCGTTGGTCCAGTTGCGCTGTCCGTCAGTAATGCCATTCAGATTAATTTCGCGGACCGCAACAACCGCACCCGTCGACTTGTTGTTCAAGTTGTAGCGATCAATATCCAACTTGTCATTGAATGAGTAATAGCCACGAATCTGCTGCAACTGATTAAACGTAGGCGACACGATTGCCGGATCAAGAAGTCGAATGTTGCTGAGCGTTCCTTGGCTTGCCGCCAAGACCTTCGTGGTCGGTGGCGCGACTGTTCCTGGGTAGTCGGCAACTTGGGAATCAGCAACGTTGTAGGCATCGCGGGTAGCTTCGATGTTGCGGGTGATGTACGGCTGCTCTTTTACGAGTTCGCTTGGACGAACTTGGAATTGCTGCACAAAGAGCGGGTAGAGCACTCCGACGACGATGCTTGTGAGCACCATGAGACCTAAGCTGATGAACGCTAGCGCCCAAGAGCGGCGGAAGGCATTAAACACAAAAAGCAAACCGACGATGATCGCGATACACGTCAAAATATTGAGCGCCGGCAAAACCGCGTGAACGTCTGTGTATTTCAGTCCGGTAAATCCAGTGACCAAGGACTGGCTTTGCGTTTCTAACGCAAAACGATCAAACCAGTACGACGCTGCTTTAAGGAAAAGTATTAACGCGATCAAGACCGAGATCTGAGTTTGAGCAGCACCTGTTGCGCGATCACCCTTGGGCTGAAGGCGGATGCCGCCATACAAGTACTGAACCACGATCGCTGAAATCAAACTGAGGATAAGCAGCGCGAAACCAAAGCCGAGGAGGTATTGCACAAATGGCAACACAAAGGTGAAGAAGGAAAGATCCATGCCGAACTGCGGATCAACAACACCAAAGTCTGTGGCATTGCGCCATTGCAAATAGGTGTCCCACTCGGCTGCCGCTGCAAAGCCGGCAAACAGTCCCATAACTATTGAGATGCCGATGGCTAGTCGAGTGCGAAAGGGCTCAACTGCATCGCGATAACGCTGGAGGCTGGCCTGCTCTGGTGTCAAGCCCCGGAATTCAGGTCGCGTGCGCCAAGCCCACCACATCACGACAAAGAGCACCACCGCCATCGTGACTGCAAAAGCGACGAAGAGAAGTACCTTGGTAAAGATTTGAGTTGTGAAGACGGAACTCTTGCCGAGCGATTCGAACCACAGCAGATCCGTGTAGAAGCCAGTGAAGATCACGAAGGCAACGACAAGAACACCCAAGATAATGACGGTGGGCAGCAACACTCCCCCACGCCTTCGCTTACCTCCCGTAGTCGGAGTTGAAGGAGCAGATTCGCTTGAAAAGTTAAAAGCCACGTAGTGAATGTATGTTAGATAGCTATTGGATTGAAGGGCAGGCTGGCACTTTTTGCCCAGTTGTCCATTTTTGCACCGCTTCCATGGCCTGAGTCAGGTTTTTTACGGGGGTAACGGTCAACCCGGCAGGCACATGACCAGCCGCTTCCTTGCAATTACCTTCTGGCATCAAGAACAACTTCGCCTGCGTTGCACTGGCCCCGGCGAGCTTTTGGCGAATGCCCCCAATAGGGCCCACGATGCCATCCGGCTTGATGGTTCCCGTGCCCGCAATGATCTTGCCTGCAGTCAAATTTTCGGGTGTCAGTTTATCGATCAAACCCATGGTCAGCGTGAGACCGGCGCTTGGCCCGCCAACCCCCTCCACATTGAACTTCACCTCAAAATTTGGTTCGTACATGACGCCGATGCCAATGCCGATGTAAGGAGTCTTCTTATCTTGCGGACTCACAGCCGACGTCACTTGCACGTCTTTCGGCTTGCCATCGCGCTCGATACTGAAAGCGAAAGTTGTGCCCACGGGCGCACTCTGAATCAATTGCGTAATTTGCTGTGACTCCGTGATCGCGGTGCCATTCACACTCACGACGACGTCACCTGCTTGCAGTTTGCCGGTGGCAGGAGCATCTCCACCAACTTGCGAAACGACGACGTGCTTCGTCGTTGGGATCTTGAGGTAAGTCGTTGCAGCGCCGATTGAATTGGACTCAGAGGTACTAAACATTGCGGCTTGCTCGGACTTTACATCTTCACCAGAAACTTCATCCGGATAGAGCAATTCACGGGGAACCACTGCGTCATCAGGGTTAAACCACGAAGCAATCGCACTCACAAAGGTGAGTCCGCCTCTTGGGCCGCCGGACTCGAGCACTGTGGTCATCTGCAATTGACCAGTGACGGGGTATGTCGTGGTTCCAGTTACTTCGATCATCGGCTTGCCATCGCGATCACCAATGACGTTAAACGTAGGGCCTGGCGCCATCCGTACAAAAGGCACAGGAACGAAGAGCGCAATGAGTAACAGCACCATCAAACTGATTCCGCTTATGGCGAGTACCCGACCACGTTTACTTACTCCGGGCTTAGATTTTTCTGCGCTCACGTGCGCGACTCGTCGAGATCTGAAGGATCTTCAGGGGGCAGCGGGCGGTTCATGGCATCTTGGAAGGCCTTCAGGGTCTGCATACCCTCTGCGCCTTCCATCGGCCGATCAGGACGGCCGCGATAGATGGCAAAACTCACCGCAACCACCGTGGCTACCAGTGGAATGAGCCACCACATCAACGCTGACATGACCCCAGACTACCTAAGGCAGTCCTGCAGCCGAAAAAATGGAGACCCCCAAGGTCTCGCCGCGCACCATGTGCCTTCCCCTTGCGCATGGCGGCTCGTTATCCCTGAGGGTCGGGCGTAAACCTAGGTACGGCGCTCTGACTCGTCAATGAGAATGAGCGAAGTCCTTGTTGAGCCTGTGGATAGGGCTGGGGACTACTGGTTGATAACTAACAATTATCTGTGGACCACCCGTTGATAACACTGTGGATAATCCTGCGGAAAACTTTTTCAACATGCTTGTGAACAGGCAAAACATATGCGTTTCCTTGTGGAAGAAAAATTTATTCGTCGCCGGCTTGCGAGCGCTCGATGAATTCGAGTGGATCGGCGAGATCCTGCGCATCAGGAAGCAGATCTGGATGCCCCCAAAGCGCATCACGAGCCTGGGTTCCCCCTTGGCTGCGAAGCGCCGCAAATAGCGTTGCGGCTTCCCGAAGCGCGCGAGGTCGTAGTTCTAAACCAACGAGTGAGCCGAAGGCCTTTTCCGCAGGTCCGCCAGCAGCTCGACGTCGACGCATCGTTTCGCGCAGTGCGTTAGCTGCGGGCAACCGGTCAGCAGTGGCCGTTGCAACAACGTCATCAACCCATCCTTCAATTACCGCGAGCAGAGTTTCTAGACGGGCAAGCGCTAGCCGTTGCTCTTCAGTATCTTGCGGAGCCAACAAGCCAGACGTCATCAACTCTTGCAGAGCTTCAGGATTTGAAATATCGATTCCGTTCATCGCGTCTTGCATGCGATCTGGGTCAACGCGCAACCCAGCAACATAAGCTTCAATCGCTCCAATTGCGCGAGCACGTAACCAAGGAACATGCGCGAACAATCTTTGATGAGCGCACTCCCGTAATGCTAGATAAAGTCGAACATCATCTGCTGAAACTTCAAGGCCTTCGCCAAACTGTGTTGCGTTACTGGGCACTAATGCGATTACGCCCTCTTCAGTTAACGGAATACCAATATCTGAAGCGCTGACTACTTCGCGCGCAAGTTCAGCAAGTGAGGTGCCCAGTTGGTTGCTGAAAGCAACTGCACTGAGTTGCTTCATCATGCCCATCATCGGCGCGATCATGGCTTGCATCTCTTCTGGAACTTCCATCGGGATTGCACTTTGCATTTGCTTTGCAACAGGCTCAACTATGCGAGTCCAAACCGGAAGGGTTGCTTCTAACCATTGCGCGCGACTCCAAGCTTGAGCTGCAACGGTGATTTCTGGAAACGTACAAGCGTCGTCTAACCAGTGATGAGCAATTTCAACGGCAGCGATAACGGCGCGCAATTCAGCATCTGCAACGACTGGATCTCCAGTGGATTGCAAAGCCTTGCGTGCAACATCTTGCACAACATTCCAAGCTACGGGACCTGAGTCAGTCGGTGCCTGCGAAAGCATCTGACCAAACTGCTGGAGCGCCTCACCCAAGGCAGCCATGTCAAAGGGTTGTTCAGGATCATTCATACCGAAGCCGAATGGCATATTGCTACTCATGTATCAACGTTAACCCGAATGCGTAAGGGCGGGACATCCGAGGATGTCCCGCCCTTACGAAGTTCGATTAAGCCTTACCCAGGATTCGGGTTACTTTGGTGCCGCAAGTTGGGCAGATGCCCTTTGCGAAACGACGGCCATTGGTTTCTTCAACGTGACCGGTGAACTCGCGCTTTGCCTTGCACTTCACGCAGTACGCCTCGCCGGTGTAGCTTTCCTCGGCCATATGGCCCTCCTGTTGTCTAAGACCCACGTTGTGGGGTTTCTCGAACTGCCCGACTGTTGCAGCTGCCCGCTAGGCAGGCACATCTCACATTAGGGCACACAAGGCCGCTTCCTCGTAGTACCGCGCCTAGGAGTGTCAGAACTTTCCCATAATTTTTCACCTCAACTAGGGCAAATCAGGCATCAGTCCCTCTACTTACCTCATAGCGCCTGTGGATCTCATCTAGTTATCCACAGGCAACTGGCTCCATTGTGTGGGCATGCATCACGACTGGCTGGATAGTGCAGCTGCCCGCCCTCGCTATCGACCCGAGTGCCCCCTGCTCTGGCGAGGCCTTGATCGAGTTCAACTTGGCGAAGGCCGTCGTCATGTGCTGATTCAAGCCTCACCCCTTTTGACGCGCTGGATCGAGGGGCTGACGGGTCTGCGCACAGTCAACGAACTATTTATCGATCTCGATGTCATAGGCCTTGACCAAGACATTGCAATGCAAACTCTGCGAACGTGCGCAGCTGCTGGCGCTATCGATGATGCAGCATCTATGCCCAACAGTTGGCGTCACTTCGATAGTGCTGCCCGCCGCCAAAGCGAGCCCGATCACACTGCTGCGCTACTCACATACGGACACAGCGCAATCGCACACTCCCTCATTGATCAGCGCCATCAGACCACCGCCTGCGTGACGTCTTCGCTGGATCAGCGTTCTGATCCACATTTGACCAACTCGATTCACCATGCACTTAGTGCGGCTGGACTCACCGTCACAGAAGACACCAACGGCCCGGATCTCACCGTAATTGTTGGCTCACACCCCGTGATCGGCTCGGAAATATCTGCATTGGACATCCCAACACTGACGAGTGCGCATCTCTTCGTAGCAAGTTATGGCGACCGCGCCATCGCTGGACCCTTAGTGATTCCTGGAAACACGAGTTGTTTGCGTTGCGCTTATCTACACACTCGAGATGCGGACCATCAATGGGCTGGGGTGTCCGTACAACTGACTTCAGCAATTGCACGTCTACGGCAGTTACCCGTCGATCGACTCCTTGCAACCCTGATCGCTGGCCAAGTTGGCCGGCTAGCTCGAGCTTGGGCAGACCGAACGATCGTTCAAACACAATGGCAAAACATCGCCTTTGAACTTCGACTTCCAGAATGCGAAGTCACCGTCCAGCCTCGGCCGTCCCACCCGTTGTGCCAATGTCGATGGACAACTCAGGGTGACCTCGCGCCTCAAACCTGAACGGGTGACAATGGACTCATGGTTGATCTGCCTAAAGGTGCCATCCGACGCAGCGTGCGAGTTGCTGCATTGCCGGCAACGTATGCAACGCGTACCGCGCTGGGGCTTGGTAAACGTGTCGGGGGCAAAAGCGCTGACGCGGTAACTGCAGAAATACAGCAACGCACGGCTGAACAAATGTTCAAGGTCCTTGGCGAACTCAAGGGTGGTGCCATGAAGTTAGGCCAAGCCTTATCTATCTTCGAGTCAGCAATGCCTGAAGAATTTGCCGCGCCTTATCGAGCCACGTTGACCAAACTTCAAGACTCAGCTCCCCCGTTAGATGTCAAACTGATTCACGCCATTCTCGCTGAAGAACTTGGTGCTGATTGGCGCTCAAAGTTTAAGAAATTCAATGACAAACCCGCAGCGGCGGCTTCAATCGGGCAGGTCCACAAAGCCATCTGGCACGACGGACGCGAAGTTGCGGTCAAAGTGCAATACCCGGGAGCAGATAAGGCACTCACCTCTGATCTCAATCAAATGGCTCGATTAGGCAAGATGACCGCGTCCTGGATCCCTGGGATGGACATAAAGCCGCTCATTGACGAAATCAAAACACGCATGATCGAAGAGCTTGATTACATCAATGAAGCCAATAACCAACGCGCTTTCGCTAATGAATATGAAGGTGATCCAGATGTTGTTGTGCCACACGTGCTGGTCTCTGCACCCCATGTGCTGGTGAGTGAATGGGTTGACGGGACCCCTCTTTCAAAGGTCATTTCTGAAGGCACCCAAGAAGAACGAGACTTCGCTGGCACGCAATACATCCGCTTTCTGCTATCGGCGCCTGCCCGTGTAGGTCTGCTTCATGCAGATCCGCATCCTGGCAATTACCGCATCACACCAGACGGAAAATTTTGCGCACTAGATTTTGGTGCGGTGTCGAAACTACCCAATGGCTTGCCTCGACCGATGGGCACGCTTTTGCGCGTGGCTCAACTTGGCGATTCTGAACAAGTCATTGCCGGATTGCGTGAAGAAGGGTTCATCAAACCAAATATTTCGATTGAACCTGCTCAACTCTTGAACTACCTCGCTCCGTTTGTTGAACCCAGCGTGCATAAAGAATTCACTTTCAATCGTGATTGGATGCGCAGCCAATTCAACAGAGTGAACGACTTCCGAGACCCAGATTTCACGATTGCACTCAAACTCAACCTGCCACCTGAATACGCCCTCATTCATCGGGTGTGGCTTGGCGGAATTGGCGTGCTGTGCCAGTTGGGCGCCACCGTGCCAATGCAAAGTGAGATCCAAGCGTGGGTTCCAGGTTTTACATCCGATCAGGACTGAGCGCGCACGACATCGAGTAGCTCTTCGCCAAACTCAGCGAGTTTGGCTGGACCAATACCTGGGATCGATGCCAACGCATCGAGTGAGTCTGGCTTTTGTTCGGCAATTGCCAGCAGCGTCGCATCCGTGCAAATGACATAAGCGGGGACTTGGCGCTCACGTGAAAGTTCAAGTCGCCACTGCCGCAACGCACCGAAAGTATGTTCATCTCGATCAACCGGGCAGGCATGGCAATGACCCAAGGTGCGCTCTTGGGCAGTAACCAAAGCCTTATTACAGACTCGACATTTTGCGGGACCTTTACGCACTCGCTCATTGCGCGGCTTATTTGAGCCGAGCTGAACTCGTGATCGACCGCCATCAGTGTTTCCTGTGGCACTGAAGGCTGCAAGGAAGGGACTCGGCGTTCGACCTGCTCTGCCACCTGGCTGGCGAGATTTCGCCCACGAGCAATGCAATTCATCTTTTGCTCGAGTCACGCCGACGTAGAACAAACGCCGCTCTTCTTCAACTGCTTCATCCGTTTCTGCATATTGAAGTGGCAGCAAACCCTCACTACACCCAACGATGAATACCGCACTCCATTCCAAGCCTTTTGCCGAGTGAAGCGACGCAAGGGTGACTGCATCGGCGACTGGTGCATGTTGAGTTTCAGCACGGCGATCTAATTCTTGAATGAATCCGGGAAGATCCATATCCCTTTGCTCATCGGCTAGCGCAACGAGCGCGGACAGTGACTCCCACCGCTCTCGAACTGCCCCACCACCGCGAGGTGCAACTTCGGTCCAACCCGCGCTACCAAGAACAGCGCGCACTTCTGCGCCAAGTGCACCGCTCATGCCACCAGCGCGAGCAGCTCCACGTAGGCGGGTAACGGCCTCGCGAACTTCACCTCGATCAAAAAAGCGCTCAACCCCACGCAACATGATTGGCACACCACGCTCGCCTAATGCCGATTCAAGTTCGGCAGATTGCGCATTTACTCGAAACAACACAGCAATGTCTTTTGCCGGAGTTCCCTTGCTGATTAGGTCGGCGATGGCATGAGCGACGGATGTTGATTCGTCGACGTCGTCGTCATAAGCGCGCACAATCGGCTTGGACCCACCTTTTCGCACGGCTCGCAATTGAAGTGAAGCCTCGGTTGGAGCTTGCGCTATAACAGCATTTGCGCTGGCAACGATTGGTTCAGAACATCGGTAGCAATTCACAAGTTCAATTTGAGAGGCATCCGCGAATTCCTTACGAAAATTGATCAGGAAGTCTGGCGAAGCACCCGTGAACGAATAGATCGTCTGGCTCACATCTCCGACAACACAGACATCATCACGATCACCACGCCAAAGATTGAGAAGGCGGTGCTGAACGGGGTTAATATCCTGATATTCATCAACAGTAAACCAGCGATAACTCTTATGAACTTCATCCAAAATATCGGGACGCGATCGAAGCGCACCAACAGTAACGAGCAGAACATCTTCAAAATCCAAATAACCGCGACGAGTTTTTAGATCGTCATACGCTGCATAGGTGCGCGCAACATCACCGACGTCAATGCTCCATTCACGAGTCAAAGACAGTGGATCTCGACCAAGATCGGCTGGCTCAAGTTCATGAACCTTCGACCACTCAATATCAGCGGCGAGATCACGCAGAACAGCTTTATCTGTCGATAGTCCGCACGAGGCTGCTGCTTCAGCAACCAGACGCGCTTTGCTTGCAAGGACCTGCGGAAATTCGTTACTCGACAGACGAGGCCAGAAATAGCGGAGTTGGCGAAGGGCCGCCGCATGGAAGGTGCGGATGCCAACGCCTTCTACTCCAAGATCTCGAAGTCGCGAGCGCATTTCGCCGGCTGCTCGCGTGGTGAAGGTGACCGCAAGCGTGCGCCTCGGTTCATGAGCGCCCGTGGCGGCTGCATACGCGATGCGATGGGTAATGGCCCTGGTTTTGCCCGTTCCGGCTCCTGCCAAAACCACGACTGGCCCATTGACGGCAGTCGCAACTGCCCGCTGCTCATCGTCGAGCTGCGCAAGGATGGACTCCGGGGTCATTTCTTAGACGTTACTGCCCCGGTACGACACTGGCCTAACCGGATATACACAAGCTGGCATCGCCCAAATCTGCGCTCAAGGCGAATCGCTGCGACCTAGGTGGAATCGCCAATAGGGCAGGAAACGGCAGGGATTTATTTCATGCCATTCTCAGCACGAAACACATGCACAATTGCATTGGCGTGCCCGTGACCCATTTCAAAGTTTTCCTTCAAAAATGCCACCTGTTCCATATGCGTCAGGTTTGACACTTTCTTTAGCGCCTTCATCCAATATTGAATCGGTTTGCCGTACGTCTTTTCGATGGATGGGAAATACGAGGCAGGTCCAGTTACTTTCTTCTCAGCCATCTGCGAATTGTAATAAATGTGAAAAGAAATTAGATGCAAGTGAGCGGAAATCCTGATCAGTTGGATCTCAGTCCAGCCGACCAGCTACCGTGTAGCCATGATCATGTACAGCACGCCCTGGTGTGGCTATTGCTCGCGTTTGAAAGCTCAGTTCGGCCGTGAGGGCATTGCCTTCGAAGAGGTCAATATCGAAGAACATCCCGATGCGGCAGCCCTCGTTGAGCAGGTCAATGGCGGAAACCAGACAGTTCCAACCATCGTCTTTGCCGATGGCACTGCATTGACCAACCCTTCATTGGCTCAGGTCAAAGCAAAACTCGCCGCTGTTTAGTTGGAGTAATGAACGATCACGCGATTAGCGTGACCAGTTACCCGGCAGTTCTTCACCAAACCATCGCTCAATAAGTCTGCGCGAAATCGATGTGCTGGGTGGCAGTCGAAGTTCCCCACTCTCGCATGCGACTCGCATGTCGTCGCGGCTAAACCAACGAGCTTCGGCAATTTCGTGTTCATCAACATTAATCTCGGTGCTCTGGGCTAAAGCCTGATATCCCAACATGAGTGAAGCTGGGAACGGCCAAGGCTGGCTACCGCAATACGTCAATGCTTCATTTGATTTGCCGATAACAACGCCGGTTTCTTCGAAAACTTCACGTCGCACGGCGTCTTCTGCCGACTCACCCGGTTCGACAAACCCTGCGATCGTTGACATCTGACCTTCAGGCCACGTTGCTTGACGCCCCAAGAGCGCGCGGTCGTTTGAGTCACGAACAAGAACGATGATTGCTGGATCGGTTCGCGGAAAGTGATCCATCTCGTGCGCAATACAACGAAGCGTCCATCCCGACTGAGTCACCACTAATTCTTCACCGCACACAGTGCAGTGCTGGTGTTTCCTACGCCAGTTATCCAGACCGACAGCACTCACGAACGCGGACGCATGCAGATCAGGAAGTTTGCGCGCATCGCGCAAACCAACCCAAAGCTGCTCGCCCGGAATTTCTGACCGATCCAGCACATGGATCGCAAGGTAGGCATTTCCCTCTGGGTCCAAGCCGAGAAAACTCACGCGTGATCGATCTTCACCTAGGAGTGCTGCCGCTTCACTACCTGAGATTGTCAATAAATCGTTGTCATTTGAATCCGCATCAATGGGCGACTCGCCTTGGTGGACCCACATCACCCGGGTTTCGTCATTGAAAAGTTGGGCCAGAAAACTGTCATCGGTGCGCAAATGTGCCGCTCGGTCCAGTCCAGGCCGAGTGAATAACAGATCATCAAGCAGGCGGGTGTCCATCACGCCCGCCAGCCTATTGCCGTGACACCATCAGGGTTTAAGAATCCGACAGGAGCCTGCGTGAACGTCTTTATTCGCCAACTCACCGGCGTTCGATTCCTGGCAGCTGCTTGGGTCTTGCTCTACCACCTACAAATTCCGCTCAACACCCTCGGAGTTCTGGCAATTCCAGTGCTTTCGGACTTCTTCCGAGTCGGCCGACTCGGTGTTGATCTCTTTTTTGCCCTCTCGGGTTTCATCCTGGCCCACACCTACCTAGAGCGCATGGGTGAAAAGTTCAAGATCAAAACTTCTGGGTTTTTCCTGTGGCTGCGTCTAGGCCGAATTTATCCGGTCCATATCGTCATGCTGGTCATCGCTGGCTTGGCCGTCTACGCCCAAGCCAAGGTCACCGGAGACGCGCTATCGCGCGATTGGCTCACGCCTTGGGACTTCTTAAAGAACCTCTTGCTCATTCAAGAATGGGGCTCCCAACCGCAACGCGGTTGGAACTTTGTTGCGTGGTCACTGTCGATGGAATGGCTTGCTTACTTGCTCTTTCCGTTCATCGTGTTGGTGCTCTGGCGTTTTCGTCGTTCGCTTCCGACGTGGGGCCTGCTCGTTGCCTGGGTTGTTGTACTCATCCCGCTTGTTGTCTATGGCTTGAACACAACTGATTCGTATTACACGGATCGATGGGGATCAACTATTCGAGTCTTGACTGAGTTCATCGCTGGCGGCATTACCTATTTGATCGTCGCGCGTTTACATCCCGGCATGCAGGGCGACCCTTCGCCGAAGGTTGAACGTGTTGCAACTGTGCTCACTATTGTGTTACCACTGCTTGTCATCGCGGGTTCAGTAATTCTGGCAAACCTGCCAGCCGCGCAACCACCGCAGATCACTCTTGGCGATGACAGCGAACCGCTTCCTCCCTACTTCCACCTGCTGCTGGTGCCATTGCTCATCGCTTGGATTGGTGCGCTAGCACTATCGCGCCGTGGACTCACTCGTTTCTTGGGCACCCAAACCCTTGTGCTCGGTGGCTTTATCTCCTACTCCCTCTACATGACGCACCTCGTTTGGTTTGGCTTATGGCGCGCAGGGATGAAGGCGGCTGGCATCGATGGCGGCGCGCTTTACGGCCTTGGGATCATCGGACTCGTTGCTGGCGCTCTGGTTATCGCCTGGCTCATGTGGAAATTTGTTGAAGAACCTGCTCGCGAATGGATGCGCAAACTCGTCGGCGTTCGACCTCAACCAACAGAAGAAGCAGGTGCGGCCATTGCATCGGCTCGTCACGAGACTGATGGTGCTGAACCGATCGTGGTACCCGAAAAGGAATAATCAGATTTCGGAAGTCGGTATTTCAAATAGTCGTCGGCAGGTCAGGCAATTGTGGGCGAAGAAGCTCACCTGTTTGCACGACAAGGAACCCAGCATCGATTTGCTCCAGGGGCACGTTGGCGATCCGCGACCATGCAAGTCGGTACAGCGCGAGTTGCATGGGATCTGCTGACTTTGCACTACCTGTTTTCCAGTCAATGACATCAAAACGACCATTGGTTTCAAAGACTGCGTCAATACGACCGCGAAGTACTCGTCCATCAACCAACATCGCAAAGGGTTGCTCCACTGCCACTGGTGTGACATTGGCAAATACGCATTCCTTGAAGGCCTCTTTGAGTTCGACCAGTTGTTGATCACTGACAATGTCGTGATCACCTGCACCTGGAAGATCATCTGGATCTAATAACGACTGTTGGCCGTATTGAGTTTCAACCCAAGCGTGGAAGGCCGTGCCTCGCGTAGATGCCGCTGAACTAGGTGATGGCATTGGTCGAGCTAGATCGCGGGCAAGTTGTTCTGGTTCACTCAGCGCGCGAATATAGACACTGGCCGAGACGGTTGCTGGTAGTTGCACGTGTACTACTGGTTCACGAAGGCGTCTTGCTTCTTCGATTAACACGCGAGCATCATCGTTCCATTGCTCTGTGATCTCCGCTTCTTGCGAAGTGAGTTCGAAAACTTCATCGGCATTTGCTGCTTGCACAAGTTCGGCTAAGGCCTGCACTTTTGCTGGGGACGCCAAGGTGGCTGGCCAAGAAAAACCTGCACCTTCTTCAAGGTATGGATTCTTTTCAACCAACGGTTCCTCGTGCCAAAAAGCAATGGCTTCATCAAATTCGTCACTGGTGCTTCGCACTTGGTCGAGATAGCGTCCAGGAACTCGCTGCTTTTGCTGGGTTGGTCCCCACCAGTGGCCGGTTGCAATCAAGGTGTTCTCAGCTCGGGTGAGCGCTACATAGGCCAATCGCTGATCTTCAAGAAGATCGTGCTCCTGTAAAACTTCAACATAAGCATCGAGCTCTTTGGCAGTTGGCGTGCGATCGCGCGCCGGGTAACTTGTGAGTTCGTCAGTTTGATCCTCGCGAAGATGCCAAGGAATGACCGCGGCACTTTTCATCCACCGGCTACGTGCATTGCCACCGGGGAAAGCACCTTCAACAAAGCCAGGCACGATCACTACCGGAAATTCCAAACCTTTGGCTTTGTGGATTGTCATCAGTTGCACAGCGTCGGCGCGCTGGACAACATCGACTTTGAGATCAACATCAAAGCGTTCAGCATCGTTCAACCTGCGCAAGAACGCACTCAGGGTGGAACGCCCCTCGAGATCGGTGAAATCTGCTGCAAGCGCAGCGAAGGTCATCCAAGCCAATTGAGTTTGTGGATTTGCCATCGCTAGCTCAACATCAAGGCCGGTCACACTCAGTACTCGACTTAAGAATTCAGACAACGGCTCACTGGCATAACGCCGTAGGTGTTGTAACTCTTGACCAAACTCCGCTAACCGCTGCGCTGCTTGGGGTGAATAAGCACCGAGGTCGCCCAGGTCCATCGTGGCATCGCTCAGCGAAGTCATTTCCACTGGATCGGCGCCAGCAACGGCTGCATCAAGGGCCTGAGCCACAGTTGCTGGATCAACGTTGTGGTTGCCGCCCGCTAGATGCGCTGCACGTGTACCTAGCCCGGCCAGATCGCGAGCACCAATTGCCCAGCGGGGTCCTGCCAACAACCGAACGACACAACCGTTAGCTACTGGATCAACCACGGCTTCCAACATGCTGCGCACATCGACGATGATGGGCTGGTTCAAGAGCCCGGCAGCGCCATGTAACTGGCTGGGAATCTCTCGGGCTTGCAATAGCGCGTCAAGAGCTGCAAGCTCTTTGCCGTTACTGGCCAAGATTGCAATCGAGCCCCACTTGCCCTGCAGTCCTTCACCAATTTTTTCAATGCGATCGACCACCCAGGCTCGTTCATCATCAGATCTCTCAAACATCCCGATGGTGACCAGCCCCGCGCCTTTATCTGAATCTGCCCACTTTAATTCTTCAATGCCGGTATGAAAACTGCGTAACCCTTGCGACAAGTCATTTGCAACTTTCAAAATGTTGTATCCCGAACGTCGGTTCGCACTCAAGGTATAGCGACGCGCCGGCTTCAAGATTCCGTTTCTCATCGTCGGGAAATGCTGTGGAAAATGTTCGATGTTGTCGACGCTGGCTCCTCGCCAACCATAAATTGCCTGGCAGGGGTCACCAACCGCGGTGACGGCGTGACCATTGGGGAAGAGCGCCTGCAGCAACTTTCGCTGCGCAATTGAGGTGTCTTGGTATTCATCAAGTAAGACCACGGTGAATTGCTCGCGCACGCTTTGCCCAACTTCAGGAAAACGGCGCACGAGCTCGAGGGCGAGCCGGGTTTGATCGGTGTAGTCCAATACGTCATAGCGTTCTTTTGCAGCGCGCCACTCAAGAACTAAGCGGGCTAGATGCCTGCGCTTCTTAGCTGTCTCACGGATCTCACCTGCATTCTTTTGAAACTTTCCGGCAAGTTCAATTGCGTTCATGTCATCGATGAGTTTGGAATCCCACTCGATCAAGAGTTCAGGGGAAACATCGAGTTCGCTGCACTGATCATCCAGATCTAAGAGATCAGAGGTGAGGGATTCAGGACCTTTACCGAAGACTTCAAGTGGCAAGGCGCTGGAACACACCACCCGGTAGGCCAGCTGCTCGCGAAAACCTTCGGTGAGCACCCGGGCACCTTGCTCACGGCCCAGCCGAATTCCGTGCTCGCTCAAGATGCGTGAAGCAAAGGAGTTATAGGTCTGTACTGATGGCTCGCCCGCAACGCTTTCATCGTCACCAAGGTCTGGGGCAAGCGGGCCCAAACCTGCGGCTTCTAAGGCTCGCAGAACCTTGCGCATGTTTGCACCTAGCGATGCGGCTGCTTTATTTGTAAAAGTCAGGCCAAGAACCTGTTCTGGAGTGACATCTTCGCCGCCAACGAGATAAGCAACACGAGCTGCCATCGACGTGGTTTTACCTGAGCCTGCACCAGCAACAACCACGTTTGGTTCAAGCGGTGCAGCAATGATTTCCCACTGCTCATCGCTGACTGAAAATCCCATCACCAAATCCAGCTGAGTTCGAGTGAGTTCCGCGCTCATGACAACACCTGCTCGCCGCGCTTTTGAACGGGGCACGTTGATCGGTAGGCACAGAACTGGCAGAACTTATTTTCTCGCGCTTCGAAGTTTTCGGTACGCAAGATTTCGGCGGCTTCTCCGAGTTTGATATCGATCCACGTTGGTGATTCGTCAGGCAACGGGTCCTGTTTTTGCACCTTAGGGAATTGCGCATTGCCCTTTTCATCTGCGCGCAACTGAACTAATGCAGCACCACCGACCTCATGCCCGGCTTCACGTAATAAGACTTGATACACGCCTAACTGGGCATAGTCAGGGATTTCTTTGTCTGCCGGTGGGGTCTTCATATTCTTCAAATCAATGGGTAGATAGCGACCTTGCTCATCGAGTTCGACCCGGTCAATAAACCCGCGCAAATCGATTTCTTCGCTGCCGCCATTTGGAGTCGGTACTTCAACGCGGGCCTCATAGTGATCTTCAGTCGCTACTAGTTGCCGTTCAGTGGCTTGGTGGTAATTCAAGAAACGCGCGATAGCCTCTCGCGCGATAGCCCTCTCAGCAATGCTTTGCCAAGGTGCTGCAAACCGTAGATCGCGCCAGACTCGATCCACAAAGGCGTCTGCTGCATCCAAATCCTGCGGCACTTCACCTTTCGCAATGAAATCAGCAACAGCGTGTACAACACTGCCGAACTTGGTGGCTTCTCCTCGTGCAACATCGGCGTGCACGTCATGCTCGAGGAATCGGCGTAGTGGGCAATCTGCGATGGAGTCGATTGCACTGCCCGATAACCCGATCGGTTTATCTACCGCTCGGATTGGTTCATCTCGTTGCGTTTGGTTTCTGATTCCCCACCACGTGGTCGGCAGTGCTGCAGGAGCAAGTGGCTGACCTGAGTCGTCGACAATCACAGCGAGCTCAGATAACTTGCGGACGGCTGCTTGTCGAATAGCTAGGGAACTTTGTGGATCGGTAGCTGCTAGCCGTAACTTGGCTACCAATTCAGGTAATGAAGTGGTGAAGCGCCGGCGTCGATCGGCAGCCACCCAAGGAACTTCAAGTTCTTCCAAGAATCGACTTGGCTGAGAACCTGAATCTTCAAAAAGTTGCAGCGTCGTGATCACACATGAATAGCGAGCTCGAGTGATTGCCACATAGAGCAACCTGCGTTCTTCAGCAAGTAACGCGCTGGGACTCATTGCGGGTCCAACGCCATCGGCAGTTAATCGATCAGACTCAAGCACACTGCCACGTGGGCGCAAGTCGGGCCACTGGCCTTCTTGGGTTCCAGCAATCCACACCGCATCCCACTCTTGGCCTTTTGCTCGGTGGGCGGTGAGCACTCGTACGACTTCACCTTGGATGCCGCGTTCTGAGATTGGCTCGGCTGATAAATGTTGCTCTTGAAGTGACATCACAAAATTGCGAACACCCACCACGCCGCGATAGCGCTGTTGCGCTCGCTCAGCTGCGTCAAAGAGGGCCATCACCGCGTCAATATCGTGATCCGCTGATCGAGAACCTTCAAGTGCTTGTCGTCGTAGTCGATCAGCCCAGCCGTGGGCCCGGGTGCGATCTGCGCACTGACCAGACCACACCATCCACAAGACTTCGACCGGAGTTGCGCCTCGTTGAACGAGCTGATGCGCATCGTTGATCAGTTTCATGAATTGCTGCAAGGACTGACATACATCTGCAAGTTTTTCGTCAGCTGGCAACGTTCGGGTTCCCCGCAACACATCACGTAACAACTCATCAGAGGGTGGCGGAGTAATCGTTGGATCATCGATGCGAGCCTGCATGCGCAAGGCTCGGCCTAGCGCGCGAAGTTGCGAGGGATCAATTCCGCATAATGGGCCGGTAACTAACTCAAGTGCTTCAGCCGTGGAAATTTCACGTGGCCGCACGGCAACGCTGAGCGCCTGTAACAGCACCGCAATCGACGGTTCGGCGCGCAACGGAATCTCATCAGTGGCAATTGCGGCTGGCACACCGGCCTGTACGAGCGCTCGCTGCACCCCAGCGATGTCTTGACTGTTGCGAACAAGTACTGCCATCTGTGACCAAGGCACACCTTGATGTAAGTGCATGGCCCTCATATCTTGGGCAATACCCGCAGAGCGCATCAACTCACTGTCGAAAGCCTGAACCTGGATAGACCCGGGAGTTGATTCGACTTCACAGATTGGGTTGCGATGCAGCGCAAGTATTGAAGGATCAAACGATGGGATCCGAACTCTAGAAATAATGCGCGCTGCTGCATCACGAATGGCAGGACCAAACCGGCGGGTGTGGCGCAACACCACAATCGGCGCTGGCTTATCCGCGCTGCCAAATTCCGCAGGGAACCGCATGATGCCACCCAGATCTGCCCCACGAAATCCGTAAATTGATTGATCAGGATCACCGACGGCGATGACTGTGGTGTGTGGGCCCACCAGTGCACGCAATAAAGCAACTTGAAGTGGGTCAGTGTCTTGATATTCATCAACACAGATCAATCGATACTGCTGCTGTAGAGAGCGCGCAACATCTGGGCTCTGCGCGCGGGCAACTGCAGCACTGAGCAGTTCTACATAGTCGAGAACGTTTTGCCAGTCCATGACGTCGCCTTCTTGTGCAGCAAGACGACCAACAGCAATCCAGGCTGGTCGTTGTGAAGAGCGACCGATGCGTTCAAGTTGTTCGGGAGCAATACCAAGCATTTTGGCTTTGGCGAGCACTGCTCGCACTTCATTAGCCAGGCCAAGCGTAGAAACTGCACCGGCAAGATCATCAGGCCAATCAATCGTGCCGTCTTCAACGGCGCCCATCAGCAACTCACGGATGCGCACATCTTCTTCGGCACCGGAGAGCAACTGCGGTGGCTCGCGGTAATCCTCCGCGGTAGCCGTTTGTTGCAGCAAGCCGAAGGCAAAGGAGTGAAAGGTCGCTACCGCAGGCAGGACTCCGCCACCAAGACGGGACACCAAACGGTCGCGCAGGTCAGCGGCCGCACTCTTGCCAAAGGTCAAGGCCAAGACTTGCTCAGCCCTGATCGGCTCAAGCGGATCAGTGAGTCGGGCCACGATGGCCTCAACGATGGTGGTGGTTTTGCCGGTGCCCGGACCAGCGAGCACCAACAGCGCGCCGTGACGGTGATCAACAACTTGCTGCTGATCTGCATCGAGAACTGGGGGGATGGCAGGCGGCAAGGCAGAAAGATCCAGGCTCCAGGTGTGCCCGTTGCCTCGCTCTCTCAATCCTTGTGCCATGAGGCATTAGTACCACCTTGGTCTGACTTCACCACCCACGCCGAACGGGTTGTCACCAGCTAATCCGGGTGATCTGACACGATGGTCCCGTGAGCGACCAGCCCGTACGTTTCAACGACGGGCCATCGGATCCCCTAGGCCTTGATGCAGGCCAATCCCCCACCTTGATCATTGAAGACGGGGTTATCCCACTTCGAGTGCGCAGACCGATGGATCTGGCCCGATTTGTCTTGGCGATAACCCTGACTTTTGCCATTGTGTTGGCTGCCTGGTTTGCGTCGAGCACGAGTGCTGGCCTTGACTCAGATCTGTCCAGCACCGCGAGTTTGCTTCCTGGCTTTGTTGTGCTCCTGCTCAATGTCATTGGTGGCATTGGCACCCTTGGCCTACCTATTGCAGCTTCAATCGCTTTGGCCGTGCGCAAGCGCCTTCGTCAACTTTTTGATTCACTCCTGGCCTTGTTGTTCAGTGTTATCTTCCTCACGACACTTGCAACCGTCATTTCAAATCTTGATTCACCCCGACTTCTGACAGCACTTACGGGTTCAGCAAGCCAGGGAGGCGCTTCAACTGCTCCCATCCTTGGCGGTCTGATCGCTTTCATCACTGTTGCTCGACTGATGAACCGTCGCCCGTGGAGCGTGCTGAGCGTCATCGTCATTGGTTCAGTGATGATCGTGACGGTGCTGAGTTCAGCAATCGCACTTGCTGGGATGCTCATTTCCATCACCATCGGTTGGGGCATTGGCCTCATCGCACGCTACGCATTTGGCACTCCCACCTCTCGACCTTCAGGCGTGGCAATTGCTCAGGCACTTGAACGCGGTGGCTACCCAGTGATCACCTTGCTTGCTCAAGACACCACCCGCCGCGGGCGCCGCTACCAAGCGGTCACACGCAATGGTGCTGTCATGCGAGTCACCGTGTTTGACCGTGACATGGAAGGCGCTGGAATCGTTAAAGCGGCCTGGACTGCGGTGCGTTTACGCGAAGACCAGGCTCGAGGTCGATTCAATATGCGTCGAGCCGTTGACCATGCGGCACTGACCTCGTTTGCTGCTCAAGCAGCAGGTGCTCCTGAGCCACGATTACTGATGGCATCTGAAATTAACGAAGACTCTTATCTTCTCGCGTACGAATACATCGACGGCTCAATTCTTCGTGATGTCGATGAAGTGACTGACACTGATCTCGAGCAAACTTGGCGTGCTGTTCGCACCTTGCATGAGCATCAAATCAGTCATCGAGCTCTTGACTCCAGCAACCTGATCCGCAGTGAAGATGGTGCGATCTGGCTCGTTGGTCACGATGGCGGAGCCATCGCCGCAAGTGATGTTTCTTTGCGTATCGATCTTGCCGAACTTCTTGTCACCTTGGCGATGCTTACAAACGTTGAACGAGCTGTGCGAACAGGGCGAACAGTGCTTGGTGTTGCTGGTCTTTCGCGCGCTTTGCCAGCCTTGCAACCAGTCGCACTTTCTGCACCAACTCGGCGTGCAGTTCGCAAGCACAAAGGGCTTTTGGTAGAGCTGCGTGACTCACTCATTGAGTTTGGTACCAGTGACGGTGTTGAGCCAATTCAACTTCAGCGCATTAAACCCAGAACCCTTGTTCTCGCCGTTGTTGGCACCGTTGCTGGATATGTCTTACTCACTCAACTTGCTGACGTTGACCTTGTGCAATTATTTAAAACTGCGGACTGGCGCTGGGCGGTTGCTGCCTTGCTCTTTAGCCTGATCACTTATGCCGGAGCAGCCTGGTCACTTGCAGGTTTTGTGCCAGAAAATATCCCGCTTCATCGAACATTGATGGCTCAACTTGCTGGCGATTTTGCAACCTTGGTTTCACCACCAACCCTTGGTGCTGTGGCAATCAATATGCGATTCCTGCAGCGAGCTGGACTCAGTCCTGCACTCGCGGGTGCAAGCGTGGGCGTGTCACAAGTGATGGCTTTCGTCATGCACATGCTTTTGCTTTTGGGATTTGGCTTTGCAGCGGGGACCCAGGCTGACTTCACTTTCCAACCGCCCAAGGTTGTGGTCATTATCGTTGTGGTGGTCGCAGTCATCATCGTTTCACTCTTTGCTATTCCGCAGGTCAGGCGTGTGACACAGGAGCGAGTTGGGTCGCTTCTGCGCGAAGTTGGGCCACGTTTGTTGACGGTTGCACAACGGCCCGCGAAACTGCTTGAAGGTATCGGCGGCATCATCGTCTTGAATCTGGCGTACATCGGTGTGCTCTTTGCCAGTGTTCAGGCCTTTGGCGGCAGCGTCAGCCTCGCGGTTATTGCGGTGGTGTATCTCGCAGGTGCCACGATCGGCCAAGCCGCGCCTACCCCCGGTGGACTGGGTGCGGTTGAAGCAGCGCTCACCGCTGGGCTTACCGCTGCAGGTCTCGATGGCGGCGTTGCACTGTCGGCTGTCTTGCTCTACCGCTTGGTCACGTTCTGGATCCCCACGGTTCCCGGATATTGGGCCTTCACCTGGCTCACCAAGCGTGGCGCTCTCTGAGCGCGCTCTATTAGACTGCCGTCATGACCACCCACCGCCACCTGCAGCTGACCTTTGGCCCAGAAACCGTAACTGCACCGATTGTCTACACGATGGGCAAGAACTACCAGGTCATCCCGAATATTCGACGTGCCAATATCGAGCAGCACGTGGGCTGGATGGTGTTGGATCTTGAAGGCGAGCCTGCAGACCTGGATGCCGCGACTGCCTACCTCAAGGGCCTTGGAATTGAAGTTTCTTCGGCCGAAGGTGACATTGTCGCTGGCTAAAGCCAAGTTTTAGGCAAGAATGCACCTATGACTGAAAATACGAACGTCACCGTAACCACATGTGAAAACGGACCCTACGAAATCGTTGGCGAAGTTGACATTCTTGACGCCAACGGCGTCCTCATCCGACAGACCACAAAAACTTTCCTTTGCCGCTGCGGGCATTCGGCTAAGAAGCCGTACTGCGATGGCTCACATAAGAAGTTTGATTTCCAAGACGCAGGCCTAGCCCCCGAATAACGGGAACTAGTCCTGGAGGTTGCGCTTACTTCAGGTTTAGTAGGACGGCTTGTCTGGCTCGATTTGGGTAACCCAGGCTAGCACTCCGCCGCCAACATGCACGGCATCCGAGAAGCCGGCGCCCTTCACCGCTGCTAGCGCTTCAGCTGATCGTCCGCCAAGTTTGCAATGCAGCACGATTGGCTTATCCGTTGGCAACAGCGCTAGAGCCGAGCCATCAAGGAACTGACCCTTGGGAATCAAGATTGAGCCCGGGATTGCGACGATCTCGTATTCACCTGGCTCGCGCACATCGATCAACACAAAGTCAGTCTCGCCACGTTCGCGCGCATCAAGCATGCCCTTGAGATCTTTCACAGAGATTGTTGAGTCCATTGCAGCTTCTGCAGCTTCCTCTGAAATCGATCCGCAAAAGGCTTCGTAGTCAATCAGTTCAGTGACCGTTGGGTTCTCGCCACAGATCGCACAGTTTGGATCCTTGCGGATTTTCACCTTCCGGTAATTGATATCTAGGGCGTCGTAAATCATCAATTTACCGAGCAGGGTTTCACCGATGCCCGTGATTAATTTGATTGCTTCGTTTACCTGAATCGAACCAATCGATGCACATAACACACCAAGCACGCCACCTTCGGCACATGAAGGAACCATGCCTGGTGGTGGTGGCTCTGGATACAAGCAGCGGTAGCACGGACCGTGTTCGGACCAAAATACACTGGTTTGGCCATCGAAGCGATAGATCGATCCCCATACGTATGGCATGCCAAGAAGTACGCAGGCATCATTGACCAAATAACGGGTTGCGAAGTTATCGGTTCCGTCAACGATTAAGTCGTACTGAGCAAATAACTCCATCACGTTCGTGGAATCAAGGCGCACTTCGTGCACATTCACCGTCACGAGTGGATTGATTTCACGAACCGTGTCGCGAGCGCTTTCGGCTTTGGAACGTCCGATATCGCTTTGGCCGTGAATGATCTGGCGTTGCAGATTTGACTCATCAACCACATCGAATTCCACGATGCCTAGCGTGCCGACGCCGGCTGCTGCCAAATACATCAGTGACGGGCTACCAAGCCCCCCAGCTCCAACACACAAGACCTTGGCATTCTTCAGGCGCTTTTGACCAGCCATACCGACATCAGGAATGATCAGGTGGCGGCTATAGCGGCGCACCTCATCGACGGTGAGTTCGACATTGGCATCCACCAAGGGTGGCAGGCTCACGATGACTCCATTGGGGTAGATGAAACTTCAAGCAATTTGTCTATGTTAACCCTCACCCCGCAGGAACCAAGAGCAGCGTAAGTACCTGCAAAGCATCTGCAAATAACTTAGCTCGTCGAAGTTTGGGCAATCAGGGTTCGCAGGACCCTTAAAGCAACCGAAATCGTAGCAATATCAGGGTGTTCAACTGCCACAATTTCCATCAGCGTCGACCTAGCCCGACTGGTGCTCGTTGCGTAATGTCCCTCCCAGGAAGCCATAGTCAACGCCGCTGAGCCTTGATCCATGCTCAACACCGACTGCGTCAATGCAGCAGTCGCGCTGTAGAGATCAGCCCGCAATGCCTGCCTGGCCAATACCGACCAGCGATCTGTGCGTGGGAGATTCGAAATTGCCGTCAGTAACGGATCGATTCCATAGGCCTCCGTTACGGCCAGATATAAAGGGATGATCCGGTCTGGCGAAACTCCTGTGCGCTTTGCTAAGTCTGCGATATCCAGAAGTGAGAAGACTTCGAGTAAGGAGCTCACTTCGCGGGCTAACTCGACCGGAGCGCCCACTTCGATCAGTTCAGTCGACCGAATAAGAACGTCATCGCGTAAACCTTCAGGAAGGTGCGTCCGCAGTTGGGATGCGTACTGGCTAATGAATGGACGATAGGTATCTACGAGCACTTGCGGCGCAAGGTGTCCGGCGCGACTCGTTAAGATCCATCGAGTTGCCCGGTCCAAAATGCGGCGAAGTTGCAGATGCAATGCATGTTGAGCAGCCGACGGCACCTGTCCATCTAAATCATTAATTTGGTGCATGAGTCGTGGCAAGTCAAATATTTCTAGCACAGCAACTGCAGCGTTGACTACTTCAACTGAATTAGCACTCGTCTCCTCAACTGCGCGAAAGACAAATGAGATTCCGCCAGCATTGACTACTTCATTGCACACAACCGTGCTCATGATCTGATCACGAAGTTGGTGACTGAGAACTCCCTCACGAAATTGATGAACAATTTCACTAGGAAAATATGCAAATAGCGCTGATTGATACCAAGAGTCTTTGCCTATGTTCGATTTATTCAGATCAGCAGCTAGCACGATCTTGACGTATGCCAATAACACAGCCAACTCTGGAGACGTAAGCCCTCGACCTTCTTGGCGGCGAAGGTCCAGTTCTTCATCGGTGGGGAGAAACTCGATAGATCGATCTAGCGCTCCTTGATGTTCTAGATCGCGGATCATGCGCTGATGCACCGGCAAAAGAGTGACTGCGTTTGCCTTGGCATTGGCGAGTACAACATTTTGCCCGTAATTGTCAGCAAGAACAGCAACGGCTACTTCACCAGTGATCCTGCTTAGTGCTTCATTTCTTTCATACCCCGATAGTTGACCGCCGCGCACGAAACCATCGAGCAAAATCTTGAGATTTACTTCATGATCGGAAGTGTCTACACCCGCTGAGTTATCGATTGCATCCGTGTTGAGTAGCACCCCTGCTAGCGCTGCTTCAATGCGCCCTAACTGCGTGAGACCTAGGTTGCCGCCCTCGCCAACAACTTTGCAACGCAATTCACCGCCGTCTATGCGAGTGGCATCGCAGGCTTTATCGCCCACATCAAGATTGGACTCAGAACTGGCCTTCACATAGGTGCCAATTCCCGCGTTCCAAAGTAAATCAACAGGTGCCCGCAAAATCGCTCGAATCACCTCATTGGGAGCCAATGTTCTTGAACCGCTGTCGATTCCGAGCGCTAAACAGGCCTGCTCTGATAACTGGATCGACTTGGCACTCCTAGAAAAAACACCTCCACCCGTTGAAATGAGGCTTGAATCAAAATCAGCCCAGCTAGAGCGCTCGAGTTCAAAGATTCTTCGCCGCTCAAGTAATGAAGTTGCCGGATTGGGATCTGGGTCGATGAAAATATCCCGATGATCAAAAGCTGCAACTAATTTTATTTGGTCACTGAGCAACATGCCGTTGCCAAATACATCGCCGCTCATGTCACCCACCCCAACGACCGTGAAAGGATCACGTTGGGTATCAATTCCAAGTTCACGAAAATGTCGTTCAACAGAGATCCACGCTCCGCGAGCGGTGATCCCCATGGCTTTGTGGTCATAGCCCAAGGATCCACCGCTAGCAAATGCGTCTCCCAGCCAGAAGCCCCGCGAGACCGCGATGGCATTGGCAATATCAGAGAAGGACGCAGTGCCCTTGTCTGCTGCAACGACAAGATAGGGATCATCTCCATCGCGTCTCAGTATGTTTTGCGGGGCCAACACTTGACCATCGCGCAAATTATCAGTGAGGTCCAATAACGCCGAAACGAATTCTTGGTACGCCGTCTTACCGGCTGCCAGCCAACCGTCACGGTCAACTTTGGGATCCGGCAAACTCACTGGTACGAAACCGCCCTTGGCTCCAACCGGCACAATTACCGCGTTCTTTACTTCTTGGGCTTTCACGAGGCCAAGAATTTCTGTTCGGAAATCTTCGCGTCGATCACTCCATCGCAAGCCTCCTCGCGCAACTTGCCCAAAACGAAGATGTACACCTTCAACTCGAGGTGAATAGACCCAGATTTCAACGAGCGGTTTGGGCAGCGGCATTTCCGGGATGGCGCGTGAATCCAACTTAAACGCAAATGCCCTTGGGATTGCTTCACCCGCTGGCAAATACACCGAAGTTCGCAGGGTGGCCAAAATTAATGAGTAAAACGTTCGCAGAATTCTGTCGTGATCAAGAACAGGGACTGCATCCAATGCCTCTTCGATGACTTGGATCTTGACGGACCTGGCAACCTCGCGGTCAATTTCCGCCGCTGGGTCAAATTGCGATGCAAATAACTCCACGAGGGAAGCAATAACCTGTGGGTAGCTCAGTGCAACCTGCTGGATGTAGTCCTGCCCAAACGCAGATCCGATTTGACGCATGTACCTGGCATAAGCGCGCACAACAGCGACTTGATATGCCAAAAGTCCAGCTGTCACGACTAGTCCATTAAAGGAATCAGATTCCACATGACCAAACCACGCTTGTCGCAGGCCGTTAGCAAGACGCTCGTTGAGCGAATCGAGATCCTGTAACTCACCGTCTGGTAACTCAATGCCAAACTGCAGCACCCAAGCAGAGCCAAACCCCTTACGATGAATTTCGAATGGATACTCGTTTAGAACTCGAACCCCAAAATTTTGTAGCAGTGGTAACACTTGCGATAGCGAAATTGGATCACCTGAGCGAATAAGTCTTATCTCAGCGAGATTTGAACCTGGAAAACGCTTCACCTCAATAGCGATATCTGCGGGCTCCAAGGCCATGATGCACAACGCATCAGTCACACCGATATCAGGTGTGACCATCGCTTGATAACTTTCTGGAAAGGCATCAATGAATTGGTGGAGGAAGGTAGCAACTTCTACTCGCCCGACTTGATTGAGAGCAATCTGCGTGAACTCCCCTTTCCAGGTGCGCGTGACTATCTCGATTGAATCACCTAATTCAGTTGTATCCGGCAAAGTTTCTCTATACCCATTGCGAAGGTGGGCAATAAAATGCAGATGGGCATGTGAGCCTTCGCCCACGAACACGGAGAAATCAACGCTCATCGCCCCGAAAAATTCTCTGATGAGCTCTTGAATACTCAGCCTGATATTCGTCGTGTAATTTTCTCGAGGCACAAAGATATAGGCAGACACATAACGCCCAAATTCGTCTAGGCGAAAGAAGCTCTTCACCTTTTGTTGCTCAGACAAGTGGATAACTGACATACCTAAGTCAATGAGCTGATCGGTTTGCATCGAGAAAAATTCATCACGCGGTATCGACTCCATGAACTGGCTCAAGTCACGGGCACTATGGGATCCCGCAATAACATCCATTGCTTGCAGCATCCGTGTAAATCGAACGCGCAAAACAGGAATTGCTGTCACGCTCTCTGAAAATGCGCTGCCTATATACAGCCCAAGAAATCGGCACTCGCCGATAACCGCGCCGGTGTCGGAGGTCACCCGCACACTGACGTAGTCCAAGTAACTCGTGCGATGCACCGTGGATCGTGAGTTTGCTTTGGTGATGACAAGAGGAAAACCATCGCGGGCACGCTGTGCGGCCAAGTTGGACAGAACAACTGGCAAATTTCCTGAGCCATCCCGATCGTCACGCAAGATTCCCATCCCACTGGATTCAACTGGTGTCAGGGTGACCTCTTTCCCGGCCTCTGAAAGTGTGTACTCCTGATAGCCAAGAAAAAGAAAATGCCCATCGATCAGCCATCGCAAGAATGCAGAACTTTCTTTCGCATCATCCGGATTCCAGATCGAACTGGACGTGTTTGTCATTACCCGAGCAAGCTCTCTAGCTTTGTCTTGCATCAGGAGTTCATCATCGTGAGCGCAACGCACATCATGTGCAATTTGACGTAAGTGATGCGCTGTTCTTGTATTGTCTGCATGCACGAAATCGCGTTCGAGTTCGACCAGAACCCACGATTCCTTGCGCGCATCATTTGGTGCTGGCTCATCTACATCGATATTCAGAATCTCAATAAGTCTGCCGATCGAGTCACGTCGAACCCACAATTGCGGGTGCAAAATGAGGAGCGGACTCTTCTCTTCTTTTCTCAGCCCCCCGACAATCGATTCAACCAGATAAGTGAGATCGTCAGAAACGATGGTTGAAACCGTGAACTCGGCGTCGCCAAGATCTCGAACATCAACATTGGTTCGATTTTCTAGTCTGGTCTCGCCAACGGCGCGAAGGTGCTCAAGGTGCTGAACCAAGGTGTGCGGCGTGAACCCACTGAGGTCATCCCAATTGAGGTGTTTCAACGCGCGACTCACTAATACTCGTTGGGAGTCGTCGGCTTGCATTCCTAAGCATTCAAGAGCTGCGGTCACCACGTCATTCACTCGTCTACGCTAACTCTTTCAGGAGAGGATGTCTCATGGGAACCCATTTGCGAGTCGCACAGGTGTATGCGGCCGATCCAATCCAAGTGCTCGAAATGCTCACAAATAAGCCCTATATCAATGCTCGAGCAACGCTAACCGGTGCTCTAAGCGTTGAAAGTTCATCTTCCGTTCAAGCAGATGGCACGATTAATTTAGAGATCACTCGCTCCTTGCCATCCCAGATGCCCTCATTCGCCGTTGCGATCGCGGGTGAAACCTTGACCGTAACCGAGTACCAATCGTGGCAGCCGGCAACTCAGAACTCCTGCCGTGGCACATTTCGAGTTGACTTCAGCGCCCCACTCACATTTCTCGGCGTGGCAACCATGACATACGACGGTGCGCACACCACTGTTGTCACCGAAGGTGACTTCAAGGCTTCGATTCCTTTTTTCGGCGGAAAAGTTGAGAACTTGGCACGTGAGCAAACGCAGCGCTATCTGGAAAAAGAGGAATCTTTCGCAAACAACTGGCTCAAGAACCACGACCCGACTGAGTGAATCTCATTTCACAGCCATACCCATGGCCTGACATACGTACCGCGGGTCGTAAGCACTGTCAGCCGTAAGTGGTGAGTTGGAAACAATTTTTCGCTACTTCGTGCTGTAAACATAACTACATGCCTACAGCCCGGCTAAACGCAAAAATCGGCAGCAGTGCACTTGCCGGCATTTTGCTTCTGGGCGCCGGTTTCACCACATTGACTGCGCAAAGCGCTGATGCTGCTACCCCCGCTCCCATCGCATCGACATCAGAGCCTTTACCTGCGGATACGGCAGTGGCAGCCGCACCCACGCCGAGTGCTGTGCCTTCATCCACTCATCGGCCCAGGCCAGCATCACGAACCAAGAAAGCAGAGTGGATTCCCGCTTACCCAAATGATCTTCTGCATGCCGGCACGAAAAGAGTGGTCTACGACAAAGCACTCATGACCGTCTGGTTAATCAAAGCAGATAACACCGTGGTGGGAAGGTTCCCTGTGGTCGGACGCTGGGATCGACCACAGGCTGGCACCTACCACGTCTTCTCAAAGAGCACGAAAGCAAATAATCCAAATTCTGGAGTGACGTTCAATCACATGGTTCGTTTCACTTATGGCCCTGATACGAAATCTCCTATTGGATTACACAGCATCCCCCGCTACTACAACGGAAAATTAATGCACTCAGTTAACCAACTTGGACTTGCGATCGCACGTGGTGGCTGCGTTCGATTATCCGAGGAGGGTGCCACTCAGGTCTACAAGTTCGCACGCGTCGGCACACTCATCGTGGTACTGCCGTCACCGTGACGCCTTCGCATTGCCCATGATTCCAACGGTGTCCAGCGATCCTTGCGTCTCCTTAGTATTCGTCGTTGTCGCGTAAACCCCAAGTTTTGTAGTACTTCGTTTGTTGAAATGCTTGGCATCTCAAACATCTCTTGGGCACACCCATACGAACGCAGAGTAGTTATCGCTTCATGAGTGTCAACACCATCATGTGGTCGAATCGCAATCGCAATATCTTTGCCAGCCAGATTGCACACTAAGCTCAAGGAGTTAAGTAACCGAGAAATCCCCAAAGGTGTGGCAAGACTGATTGCTAGAACCGCATCTGCCTCACGCAGGCCTGCAGTTGCGACTGAAAATCGTTGTGACTCAAAGAATTCACCATCGGATCCCCTTGGATCCACACCTGCACCAAGATCAACACAGGTGTAATCAAATGTCGAGCGGCATGTTTTAAGAACGTCTCTAAACGAATATGGGTGGAGCTCTTCCCAACGATCTGGGTGACTTACCCCGCCAATGATTCCAATACCGTCAGCGACATTTCGAACTACCGAAAGAAGTGAGTCATTGCGAAGTGATTTGCGTTGCGCGTATCGCGCGGCAACAACAATTCCACTGGCATCTTCAACCACACCAAAAAGGAGCGCAATTGCGGGGCCTACTGTGTCAGCGTCAATGACGCAGACAGTCTTGCCAGTCGCCGCAATCAATCGCGCTATGGCGAGCGCAGCTGTTGTACGCCCCGGCGCACCTGGTGGGCCCCAGATCGAGAGAACCTGGCCTGTGTTTTTATCATTCATCAGCGCTTTAACAGGTTCTGGTCTTTCTTCATTGACGATTGATTCTTGCCTTTCCTGCCAAGCACCAGTTTCCCAACTCCCGCGAATTGGGATAGCGATTTCCTGCAGGACTTCGATCAAATCTGTCAACGTCAATTCAGGCGTCTGTGTTGTCACCACACTGAGTATCCCGAGCGCGCGCAATTGCTCGATATCTGCTGGAGTGTGAGCAAGCCCAATGACTTTTCGATTATTCGCCTGGAGAATTGCTACGACTTCATTGGTGAGTCGGGGCAATCCTGCACTCAATACTGCTGGGGTTTGGAGTTCGATCGATGCCACTGCCAAGAGGTCTGCCGCATCAAGGCATCGACGAATAATTCGCAACGATGCACCGGCAGATAACTGAACTATTGCAGGCTCTACTGAAAGATCGGGTGCAGCCAAGATGCATGTAGCACCATTCACTACCCCACCTCGCCATAAAACGATTGCGAATTGAGCGGTACTAATACCAGGGATAACTCACCTCGGGTGGCTCCAATAAGTTGCGCAGTTTGTGAGTCCACCACATCTAGTACCACGGGTATCTCACCACCGACTCCAGACAAATCCCGGTCTACTTCAGCAACCCGAATATTGCTGAGGACCAGGGTTGGAATCGGCGGCACTCCATTATTTGCTTTCGGTGCACTGACCCATACATCAACGACGTCTCCCGCAGTAATCGAAACGGGAGCGCGCATCGGATCAACCGGGATAGTCACCAGTCGCGTAGCTGCTGGCAATGCCGCGCCAACCGCATTCACCGGAATTAAACCGCCTATGGCAACGGGAAATTTCATTCGCCCTTGAGGGAATTGAGCAGTAGACAAATAGGTTGAGGCGGCATCCCCCAAAGCTAGCGTGACCGATTCAACCTCCGGGACTGAACCAACCGCTAGATCCCGCGTGGCTCGCCACACGTTATTGGTCTGGTTCCCCGATGAGAGCACAAAAGCGCCAAGAAACATTGAGCCAAGAATCAGAGCCAAACCCAACCACACCCGCAGATCGCGCAGTCTTCGACGTTTACCCCGAATCATCATCGCTATTTCTTGGGTAGGAACCTGACTTCTCGATGTATTTATTGCCATGAGTTGCCTTTCGTGTGGTCTCTCACCATCGAACACAAATCAATAAAGCGCGAATGCCCGTCCACAGCCACTGAGCCTGTGGATAAATAATTTAAGGAAGCAGAGTTCTTGACACAATGCCTTCGTGAATACATCGAATTCGAGATTTATCACCCTGGCTGATGTAGCCGAGGTTTTGAATATCTCTGCCGCTCAGGCATATGCGCTTGTTCGTAACGGCGATTTGCCGGCGATTAAAGTTGGCGGCCGGGGGCAATGGCGCGTTGAATATTCACAGGTTGAGCAATACATCACCAGGATGTACCAACAGACGCGAAACTTCGTAGCAGCACACCCGTTTACTACAGATAGCTAGGCACAAATTTCGTTTGAACGAATCACACTTATGTGCTCTGTCATAAGGCTAATGGCACCTTGGTCATCACCAAACAGAGTGACAAAGTCTAAGCCGACTTCTTGAAGTCTCCCATTTATTGTCCAGCTGTCAATCATGTTGAAGTGCAGGTTTTCACGCGTGCGTGATCGTAACCAGCCAGCCATCGTCAAAGGTGCTGTAACTGACGCTGCGTGAGCTTCTAAGCGAAGTACGCGTGTTACCCCTTGAATTCGTAACAACGATTGCAGGCTAACCGCCGCGACAGTGGCGTTATTTTCTTGGACAATAATGACATCAATTCCCACTTCGAGTATGAGTCCAGTCACGACCGATCCACCAACGCAACTTGCGACGATTGGCGTTCGCGTATTCATCAGACCATCAGTAAGTCGCATCCGCGAACGCTCAGCCTGAGCAATTGCCGACGCGTCAGCAAGCAAACCCCAACGCTCTTCCACGTCGATCGCAGCTTGCGCTTCCTGCCACACATCACCGTGGAATGTTTGGGTTGTGCAAGCAAATCCGACGTTGTGTTTAGTTATGTGCTTTCGAAGGAAGACCATAACTATGAAGAATTACGAACGGCCAGATGTATTGGCAAATCCTTTGTCCACAGGCAGCTACCGTCATCCACACCCCATTGACACGAGGGATGGTGAAGCCGTAGAAATGCAAACAGCAACAAACGCAAGCAAACACACGCATCACCATCCCGTGACTCCCCGACCGCGGCCGAGCGGCAAGGAGCCCGCTGTGTCTACGTTGTTGGATCGATTACCTGCACCATTGCTTGCCATCGTCTTAGCCGATGGTGATCAACTTGTACTGCCATTAGTTTGGGAAATCGCCCCTGGAGTTGAAGCGGTTCCGCCTACTCCTCGACACCTTCGACTTGTTGGTTCACTAGCAGCACAGGCCGCTCGTCCTAACGACTTCGGACCCGCAGTTCACACCGGTGGTTCACCTGTTCCACCACCCATGTGGGTTGCCCGAATGGCTCGGGCAATTGCGGAAGTTGCTTCGGGTGATCGACCACCGCAACAACTCACGAAGTGGGTCGAGAAGCGGCAACTCGCCATGTTGGCCGCACGAGGCAAGGCAGCGCAGCGTCACCCCAGCGCAATTCACGGACGAGATGCCCGAGCTGCGACGAGGTCTCTACAGCAAGTGCGTGCCATTCGAGTCTGTCCTGTAGCTCCAGGAGTAGCAGAAACCTCAGCAGTACTCGTTGGCGAAGGGCGCGGCCGAGCAGTGGCCATGCGCTTTGAGGCCTTGAATGAAATCTGGCAGGTAACAGCGATCGCTATCGGCTAGTGATCACTAGCCGCGATTGCGATTCTCACGTTCTAGCCGTCGGCGTTCAGCACGGCTGGCGTTGGGATTGATCTCAACAGGGAGGTCCACTGATTCGTGTTCAACCCCGCCATCCTCGCTTGGGGCGCTGTATTCCAGATGGGTTGGTCGCGATGGTGCCAGCCCCGGAGCAATTACTTCTGCATGGGCTGCAACCTCTAGTCCTTCAGCGTTGACTTCAACAAGCCCTTCACCTGATTCCTGAACTTCAACCTGCACATTGAATAAATAGCCGACGGTTTCTTCCTTGATGCCATCCATCATTGCGTTGAACAGATCGAACCCTTCACGTTGATATTCAATCAACGGATCTTTTTGTGCCATCGCGCGCAAGCCAATGCCATCACGCAGATAGTCCATTTCATATAAGTGTTCACGCCACTTACGGTCCAGGACCGACAAAATCACGCGACGCTCAAGTTCGCGAGTGACCTCGTCGCCCAGCGACTCTTCGCGGTCGTCATAGGAAGCCTGGGCGTCATCAACTAATTCACGTGAAAGGAAGTCCGTGGTGAGGCCGCTGCGATCGCCCCCACCTGCTTCAATGATTTCACCCACGGATAGTTCAATCGGATACAACTGCTTGAGTGCGGTCCAAAGTTGCTCAAGATCCCAATCCTCTGCATAACCCGCAGCTGTTGCACCCTTCACATAACTGTCAACCGTGTCCGAAATGAAACTGCGCACTTGGTCTTCAATATCTTCGCCTTCAAGAACTCGTCGACGTTCTGCGTAGACAACCAGACGCTGGCGATTCAGTACATCGTCGTACTTCAGAACATCTTTACGGATTTCGAAGTTTCGCGCCTCAACCTGGCCTTGGGCGCTGCGAATGGCGTTGCTGACCATCTTGGCTTCAATTGGCACATCATCTGGCACGTTGAAACGACGCAGGAAGGCATCAACCATGTCTGACTTGAAGAGCCGCATGAGGTCGTCTTCGAGTGACAGATAGAACTGCGAAGCGCCCGGATCACCCTGACGTCCTGATCGTCCACGTAACTGGTTGTCAATGCGTCGCGACTCATGGCGCTCGGTGCCAAGAACATACAAACCGCCTGCAGCAATAACTTCAGCATGCTCTGCCGCAACAGCAGCGGTGGCTTGCTCCAGAGCACCTGACCATGCTGCGTTATAAGCATCAGGATCTTCGCTTAGCGAAAGCCCGCGTTGCGCAAGCGCAGCTGTGGCCATAGTTTCTGGGTTGCCTCCGAGCATGATGTCGGTACCTCGGCCAGCCATGTTGGTGGAAACAGTGACAGCGCCTTTTCTGCCAGCCTGCGCGACAATTTGCGCTTCACGGTCATGGTACTTCGCATTCAAAACTTCATGTGGCACACCATTTTGGCGAAGCAACTTACTCAAGTTTTCAGACTTCTCAACAGATGTTGTTCCAACAAGTACCGGCTGACCACTTGCGTGACGCCCCACAATGTCAGCAATAACTGCCTGCAATTTTGCTTCTTCAGTACGGTAGATCGAGTCTGCTTGATCAATGCGGATCATGTCTCGATTGGTGGGGATTTGCACTACGCCAAGGTTGTAGATCTGGGAGAACTCGTTGGCCTCGGTCATGGCCGTGCCTGTCATGCCCGAGAGTCGGCCATATAGACGGAAGAAGTTCTGCAACGTGACCGTTGCCAGCGTCTGGTTCTCAGCCTTAATTTCTACGCCTTCTTTGGCTTCGATCGACTGATGCAAACCTTCGTTGTAACGGCGTCCGGCCAGAATACGCCCAGTGTGCTCATCAACGATCAGAACTTCACCATCCATCACAACATAGTCGCGATCCTTTTTGAAGAGTTCCTTCGCGCGGATTGCATTGTTGAGATATCCAACGAGCGGGGTGTTCACAGTGTCGTACAAATTATCAATGCCGATTTGATCTTCAACCGTGTCAATCGCTGCTTCTAGTACGCCGATAGTTTTCTTTTTCTCATCGATTTCATAATCTTGATCGACCTTAAGAATGTTTGCGATGCGAGCAAATTCCGCATACCAAGTTGTGGCCTGGTCAGCTGGCCCACTGATGATCAAAGGCGTACGGGCTTCGTCAATCAAAATCGAGTCAACTTCATCGACCACAGCAAAATGATGACCACGCTGGACGAGTTCCTCGCTACTCCAAGCCATGTTGTCGCGTAGGTAGTCAAAACCGAATTCGTTATTTGTGCCGTAAGTGATGTCGGCGTCGTATTGCACTTTTCGTTCGGCTGGCGTCATATGCGACAAAATCACACCGACGTCAAGCCCTAAGAATTTATGGATGCGACCCATGCGTTCGGAGTCACGCTCAGCCAAGTAATCGTTGACCGTGACAACGTGGACTCCATCACCGGTAAGCGCGTTGAGATATGAAGGCAACGTGGCAACAAGGGTTTTACCTTCGCCGGTTTTCATCTCGGCAATGTTTCCCGAGTGCAGGGCTGCACCACCCATGATCTGCACATCGAAGTGTCGTTGTCCGATAGTGCGCTTGGCCGCTTCGCGAACTGTTGCGAATGCCTCAGGCATGAGGTCATCAAGACTCTCGCCACCGGCATAACGCTCTTTATATTCGTCAGTGAGTGCCCGCAACTCAGCATCACTCAAGGAGACATAGTTCTCCTCGATCGCGTTCACAGCTTCGGCAATTGCATGCAGGCGGCGAAGAGTCTTGCCTTCTCCAGCACGCAGAATCTTGTCGAGCACGCTCACAGTGATGTGACCTTTCCTTCGTGGAATCCCCCTGTGGGGAAACCAGATTGAGCCACCATCGTAGGGGACATGCCAAAGGTGGTCCTGCTGCCTGCAAGACTGCTACTCGTGTTCCCTGTGTCACGGCCCGTGGCGAACCGAAATCCGCCAACATTGACTGATGGCGTCGTTTTGCTGCGCCTGCCCGAGAGTCACGATGTTGCGACGATGGCAACCGGCTGTCAAGACCCTGAGGTAGCCCGCTGGACGAACCTACCTAGCCCATATACCGAGCATGACGCTTCTTCTTGGACGCAAAAAGTAAACAATCCGGTGTATTGGTGGGGTGAGCCGACCTGGGTTATCGCAGACACCGAGAACCGCTGGTGCGGATCAGTGGTTCTTGAATCCGAGCGCGAGGGCACTGCCCGGGTTCACTTTCTGGTTGCACCTGAATTACGAGGTAGAGGGATCGCAACTCGAGCCGTGCGTCTGGCCTGTCGTTGGGGCTTTAGTTCCTTGCGCCTCAACGTGATCACGTGGCGAGCATTCATCGGCAACGAGGCCGCTCGTTCGGTTGTCCAGCAGGCCGGTTTTTCCGTCCATGACCAAATCATGAGACGTGGGCTGTCACACCGCGGCATTCTCAAAGACTGCTGGTTCGCCGACCTCCTGCCCGAGGATCTTGTTGATGCTAATTCCGGCCCGGTCTGGAGCGGACCCCAATTGACTCGACGTGAGCGCGAAGTTCTCCATGCGATGGCTGCTGGTCTCTCCAATCGAGAGATCGCCAGTTCACTTGGCATAAGCGAAAACACTGTAAAGAATCACGTGCGAAGCATCCTTGAAAAACTTCCAGCAAAATCGCGGATGGAAGCAGTAGTAAAAGGTGTCCAGGAAGGCATTACCCGCTTGACCTAATAGCTCAGTGCCGTGCTTGCTATACAGGCAATTGCATCGACACCAACCCCTGCAGCTTCAAGCGCCCGAACGGCCTCTTGACTGGTTGAACCAGTGGTCACGACGTCATCGACCACGATCACTCTCTTCGGCAGCTGCACCTTTGGTTTAATCGCGAAGGATCCATGAACTTCACGCCGACCTTTCACCGTTTTTCCTGCGCTTCGGGATGTCTGATGCACTCTAAAAAGCAGGGGTATCACTTCACAAGGTAATCCTCGAGCCGAAATAATTTTTGCCGCGTGTACTGCAATCTCAATGGAAGTGTCTCTTCCGCGTTTACGTAACGATGTTCGATGTGGCGGTACGGGTACCAGTAAAAGCGGTCGAACTGTTGAACTCGCCAATGATGCCGCCCACGCTGCCCGCGCTAACACCAATCCCAGTTCTTTGGATAGGGCACGGACTCCATGATCTTTATGAGCATTGATCATTTCTCGAATGACAGATTCGTAGGGTGCCCCAAACCATAATTCATGGTGAGCCTCGCGTTGTTGCGCCAGCGTTGGTATCAGCGACCGACAATTTGCGCACAATAGAGATCCACTCCGACTGCACGCGACACAGCAACGGGATAAAATTACGTCAGCAAAATCCTGAATCACCCGTTGAATACCTGTAGTAAAATCGATCACAGTCAATCTTTGAATGCCTACACGCAGACTTCAATGCAGCTCCGCAAAGTTGTGGACAACTCATTAGCTTGGGTAGGAAGGTGACCAAGCATTGAGACGCGAAGTCCAAGACCCCGCATCAAGCTGGTAGATCAGCCCGTTCTTTGCCGAAACCAGCACTGGGAGACCTGGTGCTGACGCAATCGAATCTGGCGAATCTGGCCCACCCTGTGCAACGAGGGTGCCCAGCGCAAGGTCAAGATCAAAAACTTGCAGCACTCCTGCACCTGACCGGCCGATGAAAGCCAACGAGTTTGCTCCTGACCAATCAACATCAACTATTCCCGAAACCGACCGAGCAAGCCGCATAGGTGCCGAGATTGTTCGGGCATTTGTCTCAACATTTTGCACAATTCGCGCTAGATACAGCCCAGTGTTGGATTCCGAACGCACGATGAGAGCCGCCCGAGAACCATCGCGAGAAGGCACTGCTTTCAGGAGAGTTGAACCCGCGGGGAGCCCTTGAACTGGAATAGATTTCAGCGGTCCTGGCGCATCCCAAACCGCAAGCCCGCTAGCTTCATTCCATATCCAGAGTCCACCGCTGGGATCGAAATCCAGCCACTGAACTGCACGTGTAATAGGCAGCTGCGACCAAACGGGGCTTGAATCAACTGTGGTGCTCCACACTCGTCCAAGGACATCTATCGCAGCAAGCATTCCGCCGGTCCTGTTGGACTCGACTTGAACCAATGCTGAATTCGCTCCCTTTGGGTTCCCTGTAATTCGCGCACTGCTGAGGCGCGTAAGTTGCTGGACTCCACTCCAACTCGCAACTACTGCGGTGGCTCCGGGCGCAAGTCCAGAGGGGTCAATCTGAGGCCATTGATCACGCGGAATCGGATACGGAGTGGAAGATATCGTCAAATTTTGGCCGCCTGCTGTGATCGCCACTGCGCGCACTTCTGGAACCTGGCGCATAGTCCAAACGATTTGTTGAGCCATCTGTCGTCGGGTCTCGTCCGTTGCTGATCCAGCATCGGCTGTGAGATCAACGCGCGCGACGCCGTTTTCAACAGGTACATTTCTGAAGTTCAGACCTACTCCAAGTGCAAAGGCATTTCGAACCGCGGGCGCAAGCCACTCACTTGGCCCAGAAAGCAGAGCCTCCATCAGTCCTGTTGCCAGCCCAAACCCCGGAACAGCGATCATTCTGGAGTCTGGCACTAACGTATTCATTTGTGGATTGAAGTAGAAGACCGAAAGTGATCGATACGCACGTTGCATGTCGGCGATGGAAAGTTGCAGGCCTTGAGGAAGTTGTTCAATCCGCCATTGCCCTTCTCGGCGAACGAGGGAGAACTTCGCGCTCAATTTGCTTACGCCTTGGGTGGTCGCATAACTTCCTTTCTCGGAAATCTTTCCCACAAGCGGAGCCGACAAAAGCACCGTAGTTCCGGTCAAAGTTAACTCTGGTGTTCCTTCAAAGACTTGAACGCCAGAATCCGGCGTCCAACGCGCCGCAGCTTGCGCAGTCAAGTATTCGCGTGCAATGCCATGATCATCTTCAGCTGCTGCTGAAGCATCCAAAAACCCTTGCACTACTTGTACGGCGGTCATGCCAGAACGTGGACCTTGCGGGATAACTCGAATGAATTGATCCTGCTGATCAAATCCACTTGCTTCCCCCTGACGAACCGAACTATCAGTTGGAACTTGCGCCGTAACTGACCACGGCACTAGGCCACAGCCCGAAAGCACTAGACCAATCACAAGAAGTAATGGCATAAAGGTGAGTCTCTTCATTACTCACCACCCGTCTTAGGTCCAAATCGAAATGCGTCAGCGGGTGGCTGCGGCACAGCATCGAGGAACAGCCCCGAGGACGTCGATGACTCAATGCCGATAAAACCTTCTGGAATAAGTGGCAGCGGAGACTCCGAAAATGACCCACGAGCAATACGCGGAAGTGACAACCTAAAACATGAGCCTTGGCCGGGCTCGCCCCATGCCTCTAGCCACCCACCATGAAGTCGAGCATCTTCGAGCGCAATCGAAAGTCCAAGCCCGGAGCCTCCCATCGTGCGCGCTCTAGCCGGATCTGCTCGCCAGAATCGATTGAAAACTAGCGAGGCCTCCCCCGGTCGCAATCCAACGCCAAAATCACGCACGGTGACTGCAGCGGCATCCTCACTAACTGCAACAGAAATTTCGACCTTGCGTCCCTCGCTATGTTCTATTGCATTTTCTAAGAGGTTGCGCACGATTCGGTAAATGCGACGTTGGTCTGCCGTGATCAGGTTTACGTTCGTGATTCGGATAACTTGAACAGGTGTGTTCGTTCGAATTGCTAGCGGTTCCGCGAATTCAACAGCTCGGTCGATTAAGTCCGCGAGGTCCCAACTCTCTATCTCCAAGGCAGCTACACCCGCGTCAAAGCGTGAAATCTCTAGGAGGTCATTAAGTAACGCTTCAAATCTATCGAGCTGATTTTGAAGTAATTCCGAGGCCCGTGCTGTTATTGGATCAAAGTCTGCACGATTTTCAAACATCAAATCAGCTGCCATGCGCACTGTTGTCAGCGGTGTGCGCAACTCATGGGACACGTCGGCGACAAAGCGTTGTTGCACCCGTGAGAGCTCTTCTAGTTGCTTGATCTGCTGCTGAAGGCTTGCTGCCATGTCATTGAATGTGGTGGCTAGTTGCGCAAGTTCGTCATCTCCGCGCACAGGCATTCGCTCGGAAAGTCGACCTTCTGTGAGGAGTGCCGCAGTTTGCGCAGCTTGCCGAACGGGATTCACCACCAGTCTGGTAACGATTCGCGCGATCACCGCGAGCAAGATCAAGAGCAATATCCCTGTAATGACGACCGAACTGCGCACCAGATCAAGGGTCTGTTGCTCTTGAGTCAACGGAAACAAGTAGAACAAGTTGTACTCGCCAAGAGACTTGATGCGAAGTGGTGCCCCAACAATCAGTCCCGGCACACTCGTGCCATCAATGTAATTAATCGGGCCGTATACCCACGACTGCTCCTGAGTGTCAGCAAGCACCTTGCGAATGTTTTCGCTGATACTTGTTGTGGAGACCAAATTCGTTCCACGCTCTGGAAGTTGTTGCCCCGGAATCGACGCGAGAAGCAGTACGTCAAATTGCGCAGGTGATCCACTCCTTGAAGCTAGGTTTGAAACCACATCATCTACGAGTAGGGCTGGTGATGGAGCCGTAGGGGCCGCGTCTGCTGTCTCGATAACTCGTTGAGCTTCAACATGCCCTGCAGTTGCCTCGGAAAGCGATGACTGCTGCTTTGTATCCATCAATCCAGTCGAAACCTTGCTGAGTAATGAAAAACCCAGAACGGTGATGACGAGTCCCGAGGCTAGAAGTGTGATGGCCGTGATTCGCAGCAGTAAAGAACCTCGCCATTTCTTTTTGATCCAGCTAAAGGGTGGCTTTGCCCATTGAAAACTGTGCACCAGGCGGTGCCACACCTGAAAAAGTGTGGTCAACCGAGTCCCGCCTTATACCCAATTCCGCGAACTGTTAATACATAGACAGGATTTTCCGCATCATGTTCAACTTTCGAACGTAGACGTTGTACGTGAACATTTACTAAACGCGTATCAGCCGCGTGTTGATAACCCCAGACCTCATGCAGAAGGGCCTGACGTGAAAACACTTGTTCAGGTTTGCGCGCCAAACAAACTAAAAGGTCAAATTCAAGAGGAGTCAGTGAAAGCTGCTTACCGGCGCGAGCGACCTTGTGTCCTTTCACATCAATTTCAAGATCACCAATTGCCAGCGCAGCCACAGACCCCGCATCGACCCTGCGAACACGAACCCGCAGGCGCGCTATTAGCTCCTTTGGCTTGAAGGGCTTGACGATGTAATCATCTGCACCTGATTCAAGACCTTGGACGACGTCAACGGTGTCCGTTTTAGCGGTGAGCATCACAATTGGCACGCCCGACTCCTGACGGATAATTCGGCAAATTTCAATGCCGCTCATCCCAGGCAACATGACATCGAGCAGCACAACATCGGGCTTCAGCGCACGAAAGGCTGCGACTGCCTTGGCACCGTCTCGGCAAAAGAATGGAGCAAACCCCTCTTGGCGCAGCACGATCCCCAACATTTCAGACAGGGCAGCATCATCGTCAACGACCAGCACCTTGCCTAGGGATCCGTGCTCTGCCTCAGCGCTCATGCCCCCATCGTGCCACCTGAGCGCCCCACTCGCCCAGATCTACCCAGCAACAGCGGTCGAATCGTTACGGATCACTACAATCCCCACACAAAGGACCCCCAAACAGGTAGCCTGCACAAGTCCACCAGGGAGGCACGAAAGTCGCATGGCAGCTAAACGAGATCGCAATGCAGCATCACGCAATCAGCGAAGCAAGATTCGTCGCCGGACTACTTTTGTTGTCTTGACGGTTCTGCCTTTAATCATTGGGCTGACGTGGTTCAACTTGTCATCCAAGAATGTGGATGAAATTCACGGCTATTCCGCCCAGACTTTGCTGATCAAAGATGTTGAAGCCAACCGCGAAGCTTTGAGGTACCAGCTTGTTGCCGCCAGTGATGGATACATTTCCAATGGTGGTGTAGTCATGCAAAGCTCTATTAGTGCCTTAGATCCTGGATTCCCGATAGAACTCAAGAAGATTACGACCACATACTCTCCTGGAATCAAGGAATTGGAAGCCTCCGTGCTTGCCTACACAGCGGTGGCTGAAAAAGCGGTGGCAGCAGCCCTTGCGGGAGGAAACACCGCGAGTCAGGTCAAGGCGATCATGAATTCTTCGGAGTACAAGAGCACCGATGAAGAATTATCTAACTCGATCGCAGCCGCCCACCTTGGCTCGTCCCTTGCATCAAAACGCGGCGATGACAATTGGCAGATCATGGTCGTCGCCGAACTCGCGCTCACCGTGGCAATCACGATTCTGGTTGGCACGATGTCGCTGATGACTGAACGCTCAATTGGTCGAGCTAGTGCTAGTGAGCGAGCACGTCAGCAAGATCGCAATAACTTGGATACTGAACCATTCACACAGATTATTGCCACGATGAGTGACGGCGTCCTGGTCGTGTCAAAAGACAACACAGTCGTCACGGCTAACCCCGCGGCTCAAACAATGCTGGGCATGCAAACTCGCATTGGTACTACATTTGAAATCCCGAGCGATGCAACTATCGAAATTCGCAAGAGCGATGGTGAGATTGGCCGCGCATCAGTCAGCGCATCGACAGCGAAGGTTGAAGGTAAGGACGCGAAGATCGTGACGATCCGCGAGGTCTAATAAGGTTCCTAGCAATAGTTAAGGCATGTCTCGGAAACCCGAGACGTGCCTTAACTTTGTAAGGTTTAGTAGCGGTAAAGCTCTGGCTTGTAGGGACCTGCAACGTCCACACCCAAGTACTCAGCCTGCTGCTTGGTGAGCTCGGTCAAACCAACACCAAGCGCATCAAGGTGAAGGCGCGCAACCATTTCATCAAGGTGCTTTGGAAGCACGTACACGCCAAGTGGGTACTGATCAAGCTTGGTGAAGAGTTCGATCTGTGCCAACACCTGATTGGTGAACGAGTTACTCATCACGAATGATGGGTGACCCGTCGCATTACCGAGGTTCATCAAACGTCCCTCAGACAACATGATGATGGTGTGACCATCGGGGAAGGTCCACTCATCAACCTGTGGCTTAATGGTTTTACGCACAATTCCTGGGATCGCAGTCAATCCAGCAATGTCGATTTCGTTATCGAAGTGACCAATGTTCGCAACGATTGCTTGGTGCTTCATCTGCGCCATGTGATTCTTGTTGATCACGTCGTAGCAACCTGTTGCGGTAATAAAGATGTCAGCGAGACCGATGACGTCTTCCAGACGAGCAACTTGGTAGCCGTCCATTGCGGCCTGCAGTGCGCAAATTGGATCGATTTCTGTGACGATAACGCGAGCGCCTTGGCCTCGAAGTGAATCTGCTGAGCCCTTACCCACATCGCCGAAACCACAAACCACAGCAACCTTGCCGCCAATCATGACGTCGGTAGCACGGTTCAGCCCATCAATGAGTGAGTGGCGGCAGCCATACTTGTTATCGAACTTGCTCTTGGTAACCGAGTCATTCACGTTGATCGCCGGGAAGAGAAGTGCGTTATCGCGCATCATTTCGTAGAGACGATGAACACCAGTGGTGGTTTCTTCGGTGACTCCCATGATGCCCTGACCAATAACAGTCCAGCGCGTTGAATCTTCAATGAGTGTGCGACGAAGGGTCTCAAGAACAACTGTGTATTCCTCGGAAGTATTTTCATCAGCAGTTGGAACCAAACCTGCAGCTTCAAACTCAGTGCCCTTGTGAACGAGCATTGTTGCGTCGCCACCATCGTCAAGAATCATGTTTGGACCCTTGCCACCTGGCCACATCAAGATCTGCTCAGTGCACCACCAGTATTCCTCGAGTGACTCACCCTTCCAGGCAAACACGGGAACGCCACTTGGCTTATCGATCGTGCCATTGCGACCAACAACAACAGCTGCTGCAGCGTGATCTTGGGTCGAGAAAATATTGCATGAAGCCCAGCGCACATCAGCGCCGAGATCAACCAGGGTCTCGATGAGCACTGCAGTCTGAATCGTCATATGGAGCGAACCAGTGATACGGGCGCCAGCCAGTGGCTTGGTTTGACCAAATTGCGCGCGCATCGCCATCAAGCCTGGCATTTCATGCTCAGCTAGACGGATTTCATCGCGGCCAAACTCGGCCAAACTTAAGTCAGCAACCTTGAAATCAGGGGTGCCATCGACTTTGAACACAGACATGTGGGTCTCCTCGTGAATTGTTCGGAAATTGGGCGCGAACGTCACGAGGCTTCGTTGGTTCGACGGGTTCTTATTGTGCCAGAAGAATGGTGATTTCTCACAATCCACGACCTACCTCATCGTCTTTTTCATTGAGCGCGTATCTGGGCCGATCATGCTCGGACCCTAGAATGCTCATCTACATCATGCAGCCGTGCTGCCGAGCAATTGAGAGTGAGGTAAGCGTCGATGCGCATTGCACTGCTGTCGTATCGAAGTAAGCCGCACTGCGGTGGCCAAGGGATCTATGTTCGACACCTGAGTCGTGAATTGGTAGCGCTCGGTCACAGCGTTGAAGTCTTCTCGGGCCAACCGTATCCAGACCTTGACGATGGCGTCGTGCTGACAAAGGTTCCCAGTCTTGATCTCTATCGCGATCCAGATCCCTTTCGTGTTCCTTCGCCACGCGAGTTTCGTGATCGTATTGATGTCCAGGAGTTTGCGACCATGTGTGTGGCGGGCTTTCCTGAGCCCAAGACCTTCAGTCTTCGGGTAGCGTGCTTACTCAAGGAGCGCGCGGGCGAGTTCGACATCGCCCACGACAACCAGACTCTGGGCTACGGAATGCTCGATATCGAACGCAATGGCCTTCCACTCATTGCCACGGTTCACCACCCCATTACTTTCGATCGCCGAATAGACATTGCATCAACGCGAAATCCTTGGCGCAAACTCACCCTGATGCGCTGGTACGGCTTCGTGCGTATGCAGGCGAAGGTGGCTCGCCAAGCGCGCCGAATACTCACACCGTCGCACGTATCTATGGTTGACATCGAGCGCGACTTCGGGGTGGATCCTTCACGAATGCAGGCGATCCTGCTGGGCGTCGATGATTGCTTCGTTCCCCCCACGACCGCGCGCGTACCCGGCCGTATCTTGGCGATGGCCAGTGCGGATGCGCCGGTGAAAGGCATCGCCACGCTGTTAGAGGCATTTGCGAAACTGCAGACGGAGCGCCAACTTGAGTTACTACTCGTGACCAAACCGCAGCTTGGTGGCCGCACCGAGCAACTCATCGAATCCCTTGGCATCCAAGACTCAGTGCGCTTTGTCAGCGGCGTGAGTGAGGCCGAACTCGTACAGATCATGGGATCCGCTGAAGTGGCCTGCGTCCCTTCGCTCTACGAAGGTTTCTCGTTGCCCACGGCTGAACTCATGGCCTGCCAGACTCCGCTTGTTGTCTCGCGTGCCGGTGCTATCCCTGAAGTGGTTGGCCCCGATGGCTTGTGCGCAGATCTCGTTACTCCAGGAGATGTCGAAGAACTCGTTGCTGCTCTGGGGAAGCTGCTCGATGATCCGCAGCGCCGGGAGCGCATGGGTCAAGCTGGGCGACGCCGAGTCCTTGAGTTGTTCAGCTGGAAGGTTGTCGCGATGAAAGTGGCCGCCGCATACGAGGAGGTCATCGCCGAGTACCACAGCGAACGTCTCGCGAAAATTGGCACTGAGCATGCTCACCGTTAACTTCGACCGGCTTGGTTTAACTGCCGGGGATCGAGTTTTGGATATGGGATGCGGTGCTGGACGACATGCCTTCGAAATGTATCGAAGGGGCGGTGTCGTTGTTGCGTTTGACATGGATGCTCAAGAACTCGCAGACGTGCAGCAGGTCTTCACTTTGATGCGAGATGCGCTCGAAGTTCCTGCAGGTGCGATTGCCACTATTCAACAAGGCGATGCAATGGAGTTGCCCTTTGATGACGGGGAGTTCGATCGGGTTGTGGCCGCAGAAGTACTTGAGCACATTCCTCATGACGTTGATGCGATTCGCGAGTTGGTTCGCGTGCTTCGACCGGGCGGAACGATGGCAGTTTCCGTACCTCGATGGTTTCCCGAAGTGATCAATTGGCGCTTATCTGATGAGTATCACGAAGTTGAAGGCGGTCATGTTCGCATCTACACCGATACCGAACTTATCGGCAAGCTACGTGCGGCTGGGCTGACCTATGAAGGCCGTAGTTATGCACACGGACTGCACTCCCCGTACTGGTGGATCAAATGCGCTGTTGGCGTCAAAAAGGATGACCATCTGCTTGCACGCACATATCACCGGATGCTGGTCTGGGAGATCGTGCATCAGCCCCGAATCCTGAGGTTCGCGGGACGGATTCTGGATCCCTTGATCGGCAAGAGTCTGGTGTTGTACTTTCGAAAGCCCGTTTCCCAATGAACTCTCGCGCGCAGATCCCCAGCATCGCAGGCATCATGACCTCCGCCGAAGTAGCACAGACTGCATCGGCGATCGCTGCAGTACAGGAACCCTGCGGTGCGGTGCCGTGGGCTATCGGTGAGCACACTGACATCTGGAACCATGTTGAAGCGGCCATGGCGATGCTGGTCGGCGGTGAAGTCCACGCAGCTGAACGTGCCTACGCCTGGGCCACCACCATGCAGCGCTCCGACGGATCGTGGCCGATGAAGATTATCGGCGGTGAGGTAATCGATGACCGAGCCGAAGTCAACATGTCGGCCTACCTCGCTGTTGGTGTGTGGCACCACTGGTTGATACGCCAAGATCGAACTTTCGTTGAGCAACTCTGGCCAGCCGTGCGGGCGGGTCTGGATTGGGTGGTCTCACAACAACTTGCATTCGGCGGTATTAACTGGACGCCGACTGAGAGCTTTGCTCTTCTTGCGGGATCCTCAAGTATCTATCAGTCCTTGCGTGCCGGACTTGCGATCGCAAACGTACTCGACCAGCCCCAACCGGAATGGGAATTAGCTGGCGGCCGATTGGGACATGCAATCAGGGAACACCCTTCGTGTTTCGCAGACAAGTCAACGTTTTCCATGGACTGGTACTACCCGATCTTGGGCGGCGCAGTGCGCGGACAGCGCGCAAGAGACTTGTTGGCCTCCCGCTGGGAGGACTTTGTTGTAGACGGATTGGGTATTCGATGCGTTGACACCAATCCGTGGGTGACCGGCGCTGAAACCTGCGAATTGGTGATGGCTTTGGATGCGATCGGTGACCACGAGCGGGCCTTAACTCTGCTTGCCGACATGCAGCACCTGCGCGATGAGCACGGACGGTATTGGACAGGCTGGGTGTTTGGTGAGGAACCAACGCACAACCAATACTGGCCAGTTGAACACACCACTTATACGGCTGCCGCAGTGATTCTTGCTGTCGATGCCTTGGGTGCACGTTTCGGTCAGTGCACCGCGGCTTCAGGCATCATGCGCGGGGATGACTTCGGACAATCCTTGAGCGAACTCGCACTGGAGTGCGGCTGCCCGTCATTGGACCCCATCCCCAGCTTGTCCGGACGTCCGCGTGAGCAGGCGCAATGAGCCAAGAGTGACCAATTCGGTGAAACTGCCGCTTGCCACTGCTCGCTGGAAGACGTGGTACGGAGCCTGGCCTCCATCGGCGGGATCAGGAAAGACATCGTGAATCGCCAAGACGCCGCCAGACATCACCCAGGGCGCCCAGCCTGAATAGTCAGCCTGCGCCGGCTCCTCTCCATGCCCGCCATCAATAAAGA